>OGPA01000469.1_pt1 | contig 41800 bp, 33 predicted proteins | sample 1552841 | NCBI WGS metagenome assembly OGPA01 (sample SAMEA2579916, study PRJEB22360) | human gut metagenome
AAGTCTGGGCTTTGCGCATAAAAAAGGTTGTGCCAGCATTTTGACACAACCTCTTCGTTTTTTTAAAACTACGTTATCATTTCCAAAAAAACGATCACATACTCCTCATTTGAAACAAGTTATTAAATATTCTGTTTATATTTGCAAGTTATCAACAGTTAGGGCGACTTTTCAACAAAACGAGCATTGTTTTGCAAAAACCTAATATCGTTAGATTTTTAATGTTTAGTTTTGCCTCTGAATTAAAAGACAAAGTATGGGAAAGATTATCGCTTTAGCAAATCAGAAAGGTGGGGTTGGTAAAACAACGACCACGATAAATCTGGCTGCATCCCTCGCTGCCCTTGAGAAGAAAGTGCTGGTTGTTGATGCAGATCCGCAGGCAAATGCCTCTTCCGGACTGGGTGTGGATATTCGGAGTGTCGAATTGTCCATCTACGAATGTCTGGTGAATGGAGACGACCCGAAAGGAGCCATTATCCCAACCGAGGTGGAAGGACTGGATATTATCCCGTCTCACATCGACCTGGTAGGAGCGGAAATTGAAATGCTGAACATGGAGAACCGGGAGCAGATCCTGAAACAGATGCTTGTCCCCCTTAAGGATATGTATGATTTTATTCTGATTGACTGTTCTCCCTCCTTAGGGCTGATCACTGTGAATGCACTGACTGCAGCCGATTCGGTAATGATCCCCGTTCAATGCGAGTATTTTGCACTGGAAGGTATCAGTAAACTGTTGAATACGATAAAGATTATTAAATCGAAGCTGAACCCGGCTTTGGAAATTGAAGGATTCCTGTTGACGATGTACGATTCGCGTCTTCGCCTGGCCAACCAGATTTACGAAGAGGTGAAACGACCGTTCCGCGATCTTGTTTTCACAACCGTTATTCAGCGTAATGTGAAACTGAGCGAAGCTTCTAGTTATGGCAAACCCGTAATACTTTACGATGCCGAGTCGAAGGGAGCGCTTAATCACATGCAGCTTGCGCAAGAGCTGATAGACAAAAATAAATAAGGACAAATTATGGCAGTAATGAAAAGATCGGCACTTGGCCGTGGATTAGATGCTTTAATCACGATGGATGACCTTAAAACCGGAGGTTCGTCTTCTATCAGTGAAATAGCACTGAGTAAGATCCAGCCCAATCCTGATCAACCCCGTTCTATATTTGAGGAAGAAGCATTGGAAGAACTGGCTACTTCTATCCGTTCACTGGGTGTTATCCAGCCGATAACCTTGAAGGAGATCGGTACGGAGAAGTACATGATTATTTCCGGTGAACGCCGTTACCGTGCATCGCTGATGGCCGGTCTGGAGCAGATCCCTGCCTATATCAAGACGGCGGCCGACGAGAATGTAGTCGAAATGGCGCTGATTGAAAATATCCAGCGCGAAGACCTTAACTCGATAGAAATTGCATTGGCTTATCAGAAACTGATAGACAGCTACGGCCTTACCCAGGAGAAGCTTAGCGAACGGGTAGGGAAGAAGCGGGCTACTATCGCTAATTATCTCCGCCTGTTGAAACTCCCGGCAGAGATACAGATGGGGCTGAAAGATAAGAAAATAGATATGGGACATGCACGTGCCTTGCTGCCGGTGGAAGATCCGGAAGTGCAACTGGCCTTGTATGAACAGATACTGGCAGAAGGCCTCTCCGTACGTAATGTAGAAGAGATCGTACGAAACGGGGCGGAAGCAGTTGCGCCGGAAAAGAAAGAGAATACAGCCGGACGTAAACCGATGCTTCCTCAGGAATTTAATCTGTTGAAGGATCATTTGTCCCGTTTCTTTAATACGAAGGTACAACTGGCATGCAACGAGAAGGGAAAAGGACGCATCACGATTCCTTTTACCTCGGAAGAAGAACTGGAAAGGCTGATCGGCCTGTTGGATAAGTTGAAATAAGTTGACGCTAGATTCGTGAGGATGAAATTAAAAATAAGCAGGATACTATGCTTGCTGGTAGTACTTGCCGGTATTTCCCTGTATGCGAAAGCACAGGGACAAGCAGTAATACTTGATGCTGATACGGTAGTGGTGGCACCACCCGATTCGACAGTGCAGGCTGTACTTCAGGCTGCTGACTCGGTACCGCAACCCAAGTTTAAGGAAATAAACATGAAGCCGTTTAAGCCGAATCCGACAAGGGCCGTTCTTTATTCGTTCGTGCCGGGGTTGGGGCAGATATATAACAGGGCATACTGGAAGTTGCCGATCGTATATGGCGGTTTTATGGGATGTATCTATGCTGTTACCTGGAATAACCGTAACTATAAGGATTATTCGACAGCTTATCTGGATTTGATGAACGATGTGAAGGATCATCCGAATGATCCGAAAGCCTGGAGCAGCTCCTGGGTGGATATTGCCAAGAAGAATGGGCGTGATCCGGCAGAGTTCATAACTAATACGAGGTTGCAGGATAACATAAAGAGTCGTAAGGACTATTTCCGTCGTTACAGGGATTTGAGTATTATCATTACGGCTGGAGTATATGCACTCTGTATGATCGATGCATATGTGGATGCACAGTTGTTCGACTTCGATATTTCGCCGGACCTGAGCATGCGGATAGAGCCTGCGGTAACACCGAAGACCAGTTTCAGTGATCGGTCGTATGGCCTGAATTGCAGTATAAAATTCTAATAACACATGAAATATTTACTAACATTACTCTGTCTCTGTTGTCTTTTTACTGTTGTCCGTGCACAGGAAGCAATAACCGACAACGAAGAACCTCAGTATTCGAACCTTTCTGCCGACTCGTTATCTGTAGATGTCGGTCTGATTCCGGAAAGTCTGGATGCTGATGTAGACAGCCTTCTTCGCTCGTGGCACGTCCAATATTTCTCCAAGAGAGATGAATATTGCCATGACGATGATGCTAATGTATACTTCCCTGACTCTGTCTATCGGGAACGTCTGGAAAGATTGCCGCGCGTTATTTCTTTACCTTATAATAAGGTAGTACGCGATTGTATCGATTTATATGCTGACCGCCGCCGTAACCTTGTACGATATATGCTGGGTATGGCGGATTTTTATTTCCCCATCATCGAGCAGGTTCTTGATGAACACGACCTGCCTATCGAACTGAAGTATCTGGCTATTGTGGAAAGTGCCCTTAACCCTGTGGCTCTCTCCCGTGTGGGAGCTTGCGGTCTGTGGCAGTTCATGCTTCCGACCGGAAAGATCTACGGTTTGGAGATCAACAGTCTGGTAGACGAGCGTCGTGATCCGGTGAAGGCCACTCATGCTGCTTGTCGTTACTTTAAAGATATGTATGCCATTTATGGCGACTGGAACCTGGTATTGGCTTCTTACAACTGCGGACCGGGAAATGTAAATAAAGCAATACGCCGTTCGGGAGGTAAAACGGATTTCTGGGATATCTTCCCTTATCTGCCCAAAGAAACCCGTTCGTATGTGCCACTCTTTATCGCGGCCAATTATATTATGAATTACTATTGCGATCACAATATTTGTCCGATGCAGACCAGTATGCCGTTGGCAACGGATACAGTGGTAGTAACGAAAGCTTTGCATTTGGAGCAGGTGGCTGATGTGTTGCAGATGGATATAGAGCAGATCCGTGCCCTGAACCCGCAATACAAACGTGATATTATTCCCGGAAATGCAGAACCATCCGTTTTGAAGCTTCCGGTCAATCAGACCTATGCTTTTATTGACAAGGAGGACACGATATATACCCATCGGGCAGAAGACCTGTTGGCCGGTTGCCTGGCCTATAATACATCCGAAACAGACAAAGGAAGTACTTCAAATCGCGAGAAGATCACACATCGTGTAGCTTCCGGCGAGAATATTTATACGATATCTGACCGTTACGGAGTAACTCCAAAAGAAGTCCGTTCCTGGAACGGCCTGAAATCTAACAGGCTGGCCAATGGACGGCGTCTAACGTTGTATGTAGACAATGGCGGTGTGGCATTTGCTTCCGCTTCAAAAGCAAAGACGGCAACAAAGACGACTTCTTCTTCAGAAATCGTTGAAAAGCAAAGCAATGGCTTTGTCTCTTACCGTGTTAAATCGGGCGATTCTCTATATACTATATCCAAAAAGTATCCCGGAGTGTCGGCCACATTGATCCAGAAGGCCAATGGATTACCGAATGCAAATATCCGTCCCGGACAGGTATTGAAGATTCCTGTGGGATAAACTCGCTATTTTCCTGGCTTCCTTATTGATTTTTGACGAATATTTGTATATTTGTGGTTACAGACGTTATATAAAAAGAAGAGGTTGTAACCATGAGCGATACGATAGACACAAAAGACACAAAGGAAGCCGGTGACATGTTACCGGCCATGTCGGCAGATGAGAAGATGATCCAGGATGGGTTTAATGAACTGCTGCAAGACTACCTGAATTCAAATCATAGACGAAAAGTCGAGCGTATCACAAAGGCGTTCAACTTTGCTAATCAGGCACATGCAGGGGTAAAACGTCGTTCCGGCGAACCCTATATTATGCACCCTATTGCTGTGGCGCGTATCGTTTGCCGTGAAATGGGATTGGGTTCAACCTCTATCTGTTCCGCTCTCCTCCATGATGTAGTAGAAGATACTGAATACACTGTACAGGATATTAGTGATATGTTCGGTCCGAAGATTGCACAGATCGTGGACGGTCTAACCAAGATATCCGGAGGAATATTCGGGGAACAAGCCTCGGCACAGGCGGAGAACTTCCGTAAGTTATTGCTCACCATGAGTGATGATATCCGGGTGATCCTGATCAAGATTGCCGATCGTCTGCATAATATGCGAACTCTGGGGTCCATGCTTCCTGCTAAGCAATTTAAGATTGCCGGTGAAACCCTTTATCTTTATGCTCCACTGGCACATCGTCTGGGCCTTTTCACGATCAAGACAGAACTGGAAGACCTGAGTTTCAAATACGAACATCCTCATGAATATGATTTCATCGAGAAGAAGTTGCAGGCGACGGAAGAAAGCCGGAATAAGCTTTTCGAACACTTTGCAGTCCCGGTTGATAAGAAACTGAAAGAGATGGGCTTGCATTATGAAATGCAATCCCGCGTGAAGTCCGCTTATTCCATCTGGAACAAGATGGAAAGCAAAGGGATTACTTTTGAAGATATTTATGATTTATATGCTGTTCGTATCATCTTCGATCCGCTGCCGGGGGTGGATGAAAAGAATATGTGCTGGGATATCTATTCTGCTATTACGGATATCTACCGTATTCGTCCGGACCGTATCCGCGACTGGGTGAGCCGTCCGAAAGCAAACGGTTATCAGGCATTGCATCTTACCGTAATGGGACCTGACGGGCAATGGGTGGAAATACAGATCCGTAGCCGTCGTATGGACGACATCGCCGAGAAAGGCTTTGCCGCTCACTGGAAATATAAGGAACATAGTGTAGAAGAAGATACGGAGCTGGACAAATGGCTTCAGACTATTACGGAAATCCTGGAAAGTCCGGATCCGAATGCACTTGACTTCCTGGATACGATCAAACTGAATCTGTTCACTTCCGAAATATTTGTATTTACTCCGAAAGGAGATATCAAGACACTTCCGCAGGGAGCCACAGCACTTGACTTTGCTTATGCCCTGCACACCAATATCGGAAATAAATGTATCGGAGCGAAGGTTAATCATCGCTTGGTTCCTCTCAGTCATCCGTTGGCAAGTGGTGACCAGGTTGAGATCTTGACCTCCCGTTCGCAGGAACCGCAGGCGGAGTGGCTTAACTTTGTCACGACAGCAAAGGCGAGAGCCAAGATCGATGCCGTATTGAAACGTGCCCGTAAAGATGCGGCTAAGCTGGGAGAAGAGAAAGTGATCTCTGCATTCAAACGCTCGGAGATGGAAGCAAGTACGTCCAATCTGGATAAACTATGTATGTATTTCGGTTTCTCCAAGCGTGAAGAATTCTATTATGCCGTAGAAAAAGGAGATGTGGTACTTCCTGAGAATATCAAGAAGTTGCTGAAAGAAAAGACGGATAACCTCTTGTTTAAATACGTAAAACAAGCGTTAGGTGTCGGCTCTAAAAAGACGGAAGAGGAGAAGCCGGAAGAGAAACCTAAGACAAAATACGATAAATCGAAACCTTATATCCTTCGTGAAGAAGCATTCGAGCGTAATTATGTGATTGCCGACTGTTGTAAACCGATCCCGGGCGATGATGCGTTAGGCTTCATCAACGACGACGGAAATGTAGTGGTCCATAAACGTTCCTGCCCGATTGCCATGCGTCTGAAGAGTAGTTTCGGCGAGCGTATCCTGAATACCGAGTGGAGCAGTCATAAGAATGCCTCTTTCGAAGCTACGCTGGAAGTGAAAGGTATCGACTCGATCGGTGTGTTGAATACGATCACCAAGACGATTGCCGATGATTTCAATGTGAACATTATGCGTCTGTTGATTGAAGCGAAGGACGGTGTGTTCGAAGGCCGGATCAAGATGAAAGTGCATGATGTGGAAGACATTCAGAAGATGTGCGTGACACTCTCCAAAATCAAGAATATTAAGTCGGTAGGACGTGTAGCCGATTAGCCGGTAGGTATTTTCGGCCTGCAAAATACATATTTATAGGTATTGCCTTTGTAACCGGGATATCTGACCTTTGTCTTCATCAATTAAATAATAAAACAGATGAAGACAATAGGTATTTTTTACGGTTCGTCAACCGGAACGACAGAGGATATTGCAAAACGTATAGCAGCCAAGTTAGGTGTGGATGCTTCTAACCTGTATGATGTGGCGAAGGCTTCTCCTTCGGATCTGGGTAATTATGAAGTATTGATTCTGGGTAGCTCTACCTGGGGAGCAGGCGATTTGCAGGATGACTGGTACGATTTCCTTGCCAAAGTAAAGAAGCTGGATTTATCCGGTAAGCTCGTAGCTATTTTCGGTTGCGGTGATTCTTCCTCTTTCAGCGACACGTTCTGTGACGCGATCGGAACAATTTATACAGATCTTCAGGGTACAGGATGTACGTTTATCGGGTCAGTTCCGACAGATGGTTATTCGTATGATGACTCGACAGCTGTTGTTGACGGTAAATTCGTCGGACTTCCTTTGGATGAATTGAATGAAGACGATCAGACCAACCCGCGTATCGACCAGTGGATCGAAACGTTAAAACAGGAAGGTCTGGAATAAGCATTTTCGTATTGTAGTTTTTAAGATAATATCAGCAGGCAAGATGGTAACAACCAGGAACAGGATACCCGGAGAAGTGAAAGTCTTTCTTAATCATATCTATGAATATAAGAAAGGGATACGGAGTATGGTTTTATGTACGATCAATAAATCGTATGAGCAAGTCGTTACGGACCGTTTGGAAAGTCAACAGATTTGTTATGTAAAGCAGGATGCAGGAGAGAGAAGTGTCAATATTTATTTTGGAAGACCTGAATGCATAGAAGCTATTCGTTTATTGGTGACCCGTCCGTTGAACTTACTTACGCCGGAGGAAGATTTCATTCTTGGAGCTTTACTTGGGTATGATATCTGTATGCAATGCGAACGTTTCTGCACAAGGAAAAAGCAGCGGTTAACGTCTGCCTGATCGATATGGTTGTTTAATGTTTTCCCTAAAGTTGTTTATTTTCCCCGTTATCCAGGAAGGATAACGGGGTTTTTCTTTTGTTTTTAAAGGACTGGGGTTGCCTTGCCACGCAAGAGGTCTTTGCCTTACCACCAAGACCCTTTGTCGTAAAAAGTATCTTAGTAACTGATCTTGATACCGGCGAAATAACTTCTCGGTGTTGCCGGTCCGTAGATGTAGGCTGAGTCACGGTTCGGCCCCTGGTCGAAGTCGGACTGGTAGGCTTCGAAGATGTTCTGTACGCCGGCGTTTACTTCCAGGGTGATATCCTTGTAGATATGGAAGTCATACGCCAGTTTGATATTCATGTCGAAGAAGTCCGGTGTATTGACAGCTTTATCCATAGGAATATAACCCGCCAGATGCTGAACCAGCATACTTCCGGTGTAAGTGCCCGACAGGGAAGTCGTGAAATGTTTCAACGGAGTCAGTGTCGCAGTAAAGTAACCGTACGTATTGGGTGTGCGGAACATCTTCTTTTCGGTCGGCACGTTCTCGCTTTCACTCCATTTCTCAGGTTCGTTATAACGGCTGCGCTGCAAGGTGGCTCCTGCTTGTAACGATAACCAGGAGGAAAGGATGCTTTTTCCTTCCAGGGTCAGTCCCATCACTTTTGCTCCCGAACCGTTGCGACGTTCTTTGATGATATTGCCCTGTTCGTCTTTCCCGATATCTTCCAATACGAATACATCGTTCAGACTTGTATAAAAACCTTCCACCAGGAAGTTTACCTGGATACCGTTCTTAAAACGATGATAAAAGTCGACCGATGTGCTGAGGCTCTGCGATTTCTCTTCTTTCAGGTCTTTCGCCCGTCGTATCATCGCTATCTCACCTCCGACGGCAGAGATGTGCATGTCTTCGTCGAAAGCCTGCGGAGCACGGAAGCCACTGGAATAGCTGGCACGTATATTGATATCCTCCGTCGGATTGAAACGAACGTTGGCACGTGGACTGAATACCACATTGTCTATCATGTTGTGCTTGTCCATACGCGCTCCGACCAGGAAGCTCCACCGTTTGTTTTTCCATTCGTTCTGCAGGAAAAGGCTTTCGATATGGACCTTCTGGTTGGTGTAGCGGTTATAACCGATCATTTCGTCTTTCAGATGGTCGTAGTTGTATTCCAGTCCGGCGGTCAGGTCTGACGGCATAAAGAGGAACTGGTCGAAGCTGTACGAATATTGTGTCCCGGTCATAAAGGTCAGGTCGGTTGTCTTACCGTACGCATTCGGGTCTTGTCCTGTGCCGTAATAGCTGTCGCGGTCGGTATTCTGGGCGGAGGTGAATACGCTGAGGCGATGCTTGTAGTCGGTAGAGAAAAGATCGAATTTCAGGCCGCCACCATCGATAGAGTGTTCCAGTTGTTCGGCAATATCCGCTTCATGGGGTGGACGGTCAAGCATGTTTCCGCCACGACGGTATTCGTTCATGTGATGATATTCGAACGTCAGCTTGCTGTACGTGCTTGTTTTCAGATAGGAGCGGAAACCTACCGTCTGATTCTTCAGCTTGGGTAGTTCGGTATACCCGTCATTATCATAGTCGTAGCCGGAACGGTGGCGGTTCTGTCCGAAGATATACATGCCGGCCTTCCCGTTTTCCGTTACCAATGAAGCATTCAGCGTCGTATTATTGTCAAAAGAAGAACTTCCTCCGATAGAAGACAGGGTATGTGTCAGTTCGCCCGAGTTACGCAGTGGCTCCTTGGTAATGATATTGATCGTCCCGGCAATGGCAGAAGAACCGAACAATGCCGAACCACCGCCACGCATCACTTCCACACGGTCGATCATATTAGCCGGAATCTGTTCCAGCCCGTAAACACCCGAAAGTGCACTGAATATGGGACGCGAGTCGATCAGTATCTGCGTATAAGGTCCGTCCAGCCCGTTGATACGTACCTGCTGGAAACCGCAATTCTGGCAATTCGTTTCCACACGTACACCCGGCTGGAAGTTCAGTCCTTGCGCCAGGTTAACCGCACTGGTCGTATTAAAGACTTTCGAGTCGATCACATTTACCAGCGTAGGAGCCAGGCGGCGCGATGTTTCACTCCGGTTAGCCGAAACGACCACACCGTCCAGGGCGATGCGATCTTCTTCCATCTCTACATTGACTTCCTGTGTTTTTCCTTTCTCCAGTTTCACATCCCGGGTGACGGTCTTGTAACCGAGATACTTAAATTCGAGGGTGAACTTACCTTCCGGCAGGTTCTTCAGGAAATAGTGACCGGAGTTGTCGGTTGTCGTTCCGATGGTTGTTCCTTTTAGTATAACGGTGATAAATGGCAGATGCTCACCGGTTTCTTTATCCAATACATGCCCGAATACATTTGCATCCGATGCGTTCATTTTCTCTTCTTCAGTGGCCCATGCAACCGTAAGGCTACAGCAAAGGCATAGTATAAGTATTATAATCTTATTCATATTGATTTAATCTGATAAATAGGTAGTACAATAATTGAATGCCCGGTACTTTCCGGGCTTCTTCTTCCCAATCGAATAATTTGCCACAAGCATGGCATAGTTTTGCCAAAGGCATGGCACGACTCTGTCACAGGCATGGCATAACTTTGCCAACGTGATGAAAAAAGTTGGCAAACAGTATGGGTACATATTTATCAGGCTACAGGAGGGGCGCGAAGAGACGGTTCTCCTTGTATGGGAACCAGATAATCCGGGTAGACCGGATTGCAGGATAATCTGAATAATAGGGTGAGGAACGCGGCAAGCAATAAAGAGACAAATGCAGCACCGCTAATCTGAATAGTCGATAGTTGATGAAGTAACTGGAACTCCGCATAACCGTGTTCATGGTCCGGACGTCCGTCGTCTGTCTTGTGGTAAGGATGCGAATGGACGATCGTTACCCCATTCACGATATGAACGTGGGTAAAGGCTATCAAACATCCCAGATATGCAATGAATAATGCCGGGAGTGCAATTCGCAAATATTTCCTATACTTCTCCATCACCTTTTGCAAATATAGGGCATTTTATTGTATTGTCAGATAGGTGGGATATTAAATCTGTATTAAATACCTATTGATGGGTACTATACTTTTGTTGCTAATAAACACTCGGAAAGGAAGTGTTTGTTTGAAAGAAGAGTTCAATTCAACGAATAGTTCTGTGCCAGATAAGGGGTCTTCTTTTTGTTTCTTTTGGCGGAGAGAAGTTCTTTCAGTTCTTCCAACTCCATTTTGTTGAGGCAGAAATAAATGCTTTCGGATTGTACTTTGATACATATTTTGCGGTTGGAGGCGAAATGTTGGTTACGTTGTTCCGACAGGTCACCGTCGATGCTGTTTATGTACTTGCGGAAGCCCTGGAAGCCTGCTTCCGTAAAGCAAAAGAAGAAGTTGCCGAACTCCAGGCTATATGTGTTACAACACTTGCAGAAGGAGAGCTGACCGTTGAATGTCTTATTTATTATTGTCATAATGGGTAAATGAGATGTTCTGTTTTACTGTTGTAAAAGGTAAAAGCCTCTCCTCACGGGGAAGCTTTTATCTAAAAATTAGCTTTTAGCTTGCAAATTAGCGATTATGATTTTGTGAGATTATTTCAATCTTTTGTAGCCGTATACCGCTTTGTTGCCCAATTCTTCTTCGATGCGGAGCAACTGGTTGTATTTAGCCATACGGTCTGAGCGGCTCAGTGAACCGGTCTTGATCTGTCCGCTGTTGGTAGCAACGGCAATGTCGGCTATCGTTGCATCTTCTGTTTCGCCGGAGCGGTGAGAAGTGACGGTCGTGTAGCCGTGGCGGTGAGCCATCTCGATCGCATTCAGCGTTTCTGTCAATGAACCGATCTGGTTAACCTTGATCAGGATCGAGTTGGCGCAACCTTCCTGGATACCTTTCGACAGGAAGTCGACGTTTGTAACGAACAAGTCGTCACCCACCAGCTGGCAACGGTTACCGATACGGTCGGTCAGCTTCTTCCAGCCTTCCCAGTCGTTTTCGTTCATACCGTCTTCGATAGAGTCGATCGGGTATTCGTTGATCAGTTTTTCAAGGTAATCTACCTGTTCGTCCGAAGTACGTTTTACGCCTTTGTCACCCTCGAACTTCGTATAGTCGTAGATACCGTCTTTGTAGAACTCAGAAGAAGCACAGTCCATACCGATCATGATGTCTTTGCCCGGTTCGTATCCGGCAGCCTTGATAGCGGCAAGGATCGAGTTCAAAGCATCTTCTGTTCCTTCCAGCGCAGGGGCGAAACCACCTTCGTCACCTACGGCAGTGCTCAGGCCACGGTCGTGCAACACTTTCTTCAATGCGTGGAATACTTCGGCACCCATACGCAGACCTTCCTTGAAAGAAGAAGCACCTACCGGACGGATCATAAATTCCTGGAAAGCGATCGGAGCGTCACTGTGTGAACCGCCATTGATGATGTTCATCATCGGAACCGGCATCACGTATGTGTTTGTTCCGCCGATATATCTATATAAAGGAATATCCAGATAGTTGGCAGCAGCCTTGGCAACTGCAAGGGAAACACCGAGGATGGCGTTTGCGCCGAGGTTTGATTTGGTTTTCGTTCCGTCCAGTTCGAGCATGGCCTGGTCGATACCTACCTGATCCAGTGCTGACATCCCTTTCAGGGCAGGAGCGATTATCTTGTTTACGTTTTCAACAGCTTTCAGTACACCTTTACCGCAATAGCGTTTCTTGTCACCGTCGCGCAGTTCCAGTGCTTCGTGTTCGCCGGTCGATGCACCGGAGGGGACAGAAGCTCTGCCTGTTACACCTGATTCCAATAATACATCTACTTCTACGGTAGGGTTACCTCTTGAGTCGAGGATTTCACGTCCTGTAATCTTTTCTATTTTCATTGTTTGTTCATTTTTAAGACGGAACAAATATAGAAAGAGATCGGGGAACGTGAAATCACCATAAATGGGCATTCTGTGCCCGTGAAATACCTATTTGTCGGTAGGGTAAATCTTGGAGAGGAACTTCTCTTTGTCTACGATGAAACGGATATGCGTTCCTTCGCCGATCGTTCCTTTGGAGTCTTGTGCCACAACGCTGAAAGTGAGTTTGCGGCCATCTGCTTCCTGTAAGGTTGCCGTGGCGGAAATTGTTTCTCCCAGTGGGGACGGTTTGATATGTGACGTGTTCATTTGTGCACCTACGGTTGTCGAGCCTTCCGGCAGTCCGGCGGCAACAGCCAGCATGGCTGCGTTTTCCATTAAAGCCACCATCGACGGTGTGGCAAATACATCCAGGTCACCCGATCCCATGGTATGGGCTGAGTTAGCGGCACTGACTACGGTACTGCTTGTGTGTTGTAATCCTTTTTCCAGCATATTTATTGAGTTCTCGAATTGTGTCGCAAAAGTACAGGAAATAACCGGAAAAAAAGACGGAAGCCCCACAGGATTTTAATATCTTAGCAGCCTGAAGACGTAATCAGTAATACCATGAAAAGAAGAAACTTTTTCCGTTCGCTGGCCCTCGGTGGAGCAAGCGTTGCTTTTTCTCCCATCGTGAAGGCTGCTCCGGCGGTGCACGCAGATAAAGAGAAGCCGGCAACCAATATAAAGGATGCCCTGGCCATTCCCCGGAACGAACATTCCATGCCGGGTAAATATCCCGGGAAAGTAGCCCGTACAACCCATCCGGGCTGTATTGTCGACGGACAGCCTTCCGAAGGGATCGCCTATGAAATGCTCCGGAACAGTATATTGAATCTGACAGGGAAAAGTAACCTGAAAGAGGCGTGGCTACAGTTTGTCGGTCCCGACGATGTGATCGGGCTGAAAGTAAACCCGATTGCCGGTAAGCTGTTATCAACTTCGCATGCTTTGACGCAATCCATTATCAACCAGCTGGAAGAAGCCGGTATCTCCCGAAAGAATATCATTATCTGGGACCGGCGTGAAGCGGATTTGAAGGAGTCGGGCTTTACCCCTGAGAACTATCCGGATATAAAGATCATCGGTACGGAATATCCCGATGAGAACGGCAGTTACATCAATGCCGAAGGTAAGTTCTACGGCGAAGAGCGGATCGATAAGGAGCAGTATTTTTCCGTCGACATCGAAGGAGAATATGACGCTTACACCATGCCTTTTATGATTAATGGCGGAAAGAACTCTTATTTCACGAAGATATGTACGGAGATGGTGACGAAGATTATCAATGTTCCCGTTTTGAAGAATGCTGGAACGACGATCACCTGCTGCATGAAGAACCTGGCTTTCGGTTCGATTACGAATACCGCCCGGCTTCATGGTCCGATGTGGCATGATACCTGTGCTTCGGTTTGTGCTTTCCCTCCGTTGCGGGATAAGGTGGTGTTGAATATTGTCGACGGAATGATCGGTTGCTTCGATGGCGGACCGGCTGCCAATCCGCAGTTTATCTGCCATTATAATACCATCCTGGCGGGAAGCGACGCGGTGGCAGTCGACCGTATCAGTTACGATATAGTGATTGCCAAACGTATCGAAGAGGGGTTGCAGGAAGAAGAGAAAGCCGGAGCACGTACCTTTATGGATATGGCGCAGGAGTTTCAACTCGGTGTAGCCGATAAGGATAAAATCGAACTGATAGAAACAACGTTGCAGGCATGAAACATTTTATACGATGGGCAGGTTTCCTATTGTTGATCCCCGCCTTTCTGGTTGCGCAGGAGGTCGAAGTGAAAAGGGAACGGGTGTTTACAGGTTCGGGGCTCTACGGTTTTATGAATGGAGGAGCGGAGCAGTTCCTCGAATACGGTGTCAGTAAGCTGACAGCCCGCGATGTCGTTTATGACGGGCAGGAATATACGATCGAAATTTATGAGATGCCGACACCCGAGGATGCTTTCGGTATCTATTCGCTCCATGTGTTCCGGTGTCAGCGGGCGGATACGCTGGGTTGCATCGATTGCCTGTCGCCTTACCAGTTGCAGGCTGTGGCTGGCAATAAATACGTATCGGTGGTGTTCCCTTCCGGCTCGGCTGCGGCAAAGAGTAATGTGGACGAGTTGATCCGGCAGTATCTTCCGATGGACGGGAAAGATAATCCGGAATTTCCGGTATTATTAAAGGAACTGTCTCCCTGGTCGGGCAAACTAAAGTTTTTCCGTGGACCGATCGGTATCTCCGGTGTTAGTACTTCATTGATGCATTACCTGGAAGAGATTGCTTATACCGGAGTTTGGTTTATCGCAGATAAACCTTCGAAAAGTTACCGTGCTTTGGTCTGTGTGAAAGAAAAAAAAGAGTTGGAGAAGCTGAAAGAAAAAGTTCCCGCCTCCGATATTATTCAGAGTGGGAACGATTTTATCTATATACGTGGTAATGAAAAAGAATCGGAAGAAGAGGATCACGGAGGGTTTGGCTTTTAACTTACGCGCCTCCGGTTCCTCTCGGGAGGGGAGAAGATACTCTTAGAGTTTCCACCCGATCGTCTTCTCCTGTATCGACCATAGTTTATGATATAATCCTTGATTGCGAAGCAGTTCGTCGTGCGCACCTTGTTCGGCGATATGGCCGTCTTCCAGTACGATGATCTTGTCGGCGTTGCGGATTGTCTTTAGGCGGTGGGCGATGACGATAACTGTACGGCCTTCGATCAGGGTGTTGATGGCTTTCTGCACTTCCACTTCGTTTTCGGGATCGAGAGAGGCGGTAGCTTCATCCAACAGGACGACCGGAGCCTCTTTCAGTATGGCGCGGGCGATGGAGAGGCGTTGCTTTTCGCCACCAGACAATGTGCAACCACCTTCGCCAACCATCGTGTCGTAACCGCCCGGCAGGCGCATGATGAAATCGTGACAGCAGGCTTTGCGGGCGGCGGCTTCTATCTCGGCATCGGTTGCATTGCTTTTACCGAAACGGATATTGTTCTTGATCGTGTCCTGGAACAGATAGACATCCTGGAAAACCATCGATATATGCTTCATCAGCGACTCGGGTTCCAACTCTTTCATATCCTGCCCGTTCAACAGGACTTTCCCTTTCTGCGGATCGTAGAAACGAGCGCATAACTTCATCAGCGTACTCTTGCCGCTTCCCGACGGACCGACCAGTGCGGTCAGCGAACCTTGTTTCAATGTGAGCGATACATCATGCAATATCTCTTTCTCACCGTAACCGAACGATACCTTTTCGAAAGTGATATCCCCATGTTCCGGGCTTTCCTTTTTTCCTGTCATTTCCGGTTCGCGCATCAGATTGAGGATACGGCCTCCGGCGATGGAGAAATAGCGGAACTCCGCGAAGTTGGTCAATGCCGAGGTCAGCGGGTCGAAGACGCGGGAACCGACGATCAGGAACATGACGAAAGTAAGCAGGTCGAGTTGCCCGCCTACCAACAGATAGGCACCGCAAAGGATCATCAGAGTCAGTCCGGCACGCACCAGGGTGATGGATAGCAGGATGAATGGCCCCATCAGGGCTTCCAGGCGCAGACTCGCCCGGCGCAGGTCGGCAAACGCTTTTTGCAGGCGTTCGAATTTACCGCCCAGCAGGTTATACGCTTTTATGACGCGGATACCCTGCAGGTATTCTTCCAGGCGGCTACCCGCATTCACTTTGGCTTCGATCTGTTTCCGGCTCAGGCTATATTGTATCCGGGTACTTCCCGTCAGAACCAGAACCGCCAGCGGAAGGGCGATGAACATGGCTACGGACATCCGCCAGTCGATCCACAGCAACCCGAAGAAAGCGAGTACGGGCATTACCAACGCACCCATCAATTGGGGAAGATGGTGGGAGATACCGGTCTCCGCCAATGTAAAGTCGCTGATCATCATGCTGGCAAGGTCGCCCGGATCATGCCGGAAGAGGGAGCCTAAGGGCAAGCGGCGCAGATGTTCGGCTAGCCGTATCCGGCCATCGGCACTCATTTCGTAAGCACCGCGGAAATTATGCCGGTACGACTGGCGTTCGGCAACGGCCATCACCAGCATATAAGCTACGAGGATGCCGAAGATAACCCACAGGCGGGTTGTGTTGAGTCCGCTGCCACTGCCGTCGAAGGCTTTAAAGATGATGTTCACTGCCTCTATCGAAAGCATGAAAGGAACGATATTGACCAGGTTGGCGAGGATGGTGAATCCGACCGGTTTCCTGAGACGTTCGGTATGTCCGATCGTTATATTTTGAAGTGCATTCATTCTTGTTGTCTCCTTATTTCTTTAATGTCCATTGAAAAGCGTCGGTATAGGCATCCCACATCTGTTTATAGAGTCCGTCGTTTACCGAAAGTTCGCTGTGGATGCCTTGCTGGGCGATCTCTCCTTCTTTTAAAACAATGATCTGGTTCGCCGAAATGATCGACGACAGGCGGTGGGCGATGATGATGACTGTCTTTTCCCTGATCAGTTCCTGGATGGCGAGCTGCATCTTGTATTCATTTTCCGGGTCGGCGAATGCGGTAGCTTCGTCCAGTACCAGGATCGGGGAGTTTTTCAGGATGGCACGTGCCACGGCTACCCGTTGCGCTTCTCCACCGGAGAGGTAAACGCCGCCTTCACCGATTAGTGTCTGATACCCTTGTGGTAACCGGCGGATGAAATCGTCGCATTGGGCAGCACGGGCAGCGGCTATCACCTGTTCCTCGGTGGCATCGGGTTTACCGACACGGATATTCTCATATAAGGTATCGAAGAAGAGGAAGGTATCCTGGAAAACGAAAGAGACCTGATCCATCAATAGTTCGGAAGGGATATTCCGGATATCAGCGCCACCGATCTTGATCGTCCCTTCGGTAACGTCCCAGAAACGGGGAATCAGGTTGGCTATGGTGGATTTACCGGAGCCGGAAGGACCGACCAAGGCGGTTATCTCGCCGGCACGGGCGGTGAAGTTAATATGTTTCAGTGCTTCGGTGCGGGTCTTCTCCCGGGTGTTTTCGTAGGAGAAGCTGACGTTTTCGAAACAGATGTCATGTCCCGTCGGTTGTTGAGGATTGGCGGGTTCCGGTACGGGTTTCTCGGCAAAGATAGCGTCGATACGGCTGACACCTTCGTCTATCTCCCGCGTGTTCGATGCCAGGAATGTCAGTCTATAAAAAGGGGCGGCAACGCCCGGCCCTAATACAATGAAGAAGAGATAGACGGCTGCCAATGCGATATTCCCCGGCTGACCGTCCAATAGTAATAAGCCGACAGGAATAATAAAGGTAACGATCGAGTTCAATAGAACGATGAATGTCACCATCCCCGGTTGATAAGCATCGCAGACATTCAGCGCATATTCCTTAAACCGGTAGATCGATTTGCTGAACTGGCGGAACGACTCTACCGTCTGCCCGAATATCTTCACTACAGGCATCCCCCTGACATACTGGACGGCTGAGGCACTCATCTGCTCCGATGTATCGAAATACATTTTGAAGAACTCCTGTGCTTTCTTGCCGAACATCATGGAGAACTGGACGGATATACCGATCACGATCGCCAGCAGGCAGACTGCCGCCATCCAACCGTTCAGGCTGAAGAAGATGGCAAACATAATGATAACGGTCGTTGCCGCATTCACCAGGTCGGGGATGGTATGCGCCACGAAGTTCTCGATCTTTTCCACATTCTGCTCCAGGGCTTTCTTGATCGCTCCGGTCGACGTGCCGTTCAGATAACCCAGCGGCAGCCGTCCGATATGTTCCGATAGCCTGACACGCAAACCATAGAGGATGCGGAACGCTGCCACATGCGAAGCCATCAGTCCGCCGTAGAGTAACAGCAGGGCGGCAGCCAGCCCGATAAAGGCGATCCATGCCCAACGGATCATGTATCCGCTATCCGAAGCCGTTACGTTACCGGCATTTTTCAATAACTCATCCAGTACCTGGTAAACCGACAGATAAGGAACCAGCATACAGCAGGCACTTAACGCCGACAGGAAACCAGCCAGGATCAATAGTCCTTTCTTTTCGCCTGCGATCTCAAACAGGCGCGATAACCCTTTTTTCTTTTGCTCTTTCATATTGTTTGTTCTTTATTCAGCTTTATAGCCTACGATCCCGAACGATTTATGGAGGGCGGGGATCAGCCACATAATCAGTCCGAAATGGAAACGGGCTTTCGTACGTTTCACCGACTCGTGTTTATCTTTCCGGCGGCTTTCATAGGCGCGTGAAAGTAAGGGGATGAATAAGGTTTCTGCAACGTTGTCCTTTATCCCGGGTTTTATTTTATTCATAATATACCTACTTTTAGGGATTGATTATCTGATACAAAGGTGGGATATTTGCTATCGAATTATTTACGCAAGAAGGAATTGCATTTTAATCTGACGGAAAAAATGATACACATCGAACTTTCATCTCGCGGAAGAGACACGATCGCCCTGGAAATGCCGGATATAAGTTACTTTTCCACCAATGGTTCCGGCAGGCTGGAAGAGAGTAGCTGGAATATGGGGAACGAGTTGCTTGCTTATACGATCTCCGAGTTTAAATGCAGGGATTTCAATGTAGCGAAGTACCGGATATACTGTAAGGAAGATTGTTGCCTGCGCTCCCGGAATACGGATTGTTCTTTTATGGGGCTTTCTTTTGTCCATCAGGGGAAGGTCGAATGCTTTATGTCAGATACGCGGGACAGGCGGGTCTGGACGGAAGGGTATACGAATATCATGGTCAGTTCGGGTATCAAGGAAGAGCGTAATCAATTCAGCAAAGGGGAGACTTTCGGTATGACGAATGTATTGGTGTCGCCCGATTTCTTCCACCATCTGTCGGAACGTTATCCTGAATATTTCGAGAAGGCTTACCAGCGGCTCGGCAGCGGGGAGACTTTCTTTATGGCTCCCGAGAATATCCCGATCCCTATAACGCTGGATACGGCATTGAACGATATCGAGTTGTCGCGGATGATGGGAAATGCTTCGCCGATGTACCTGGAGGCGAAGGTGGTCGAATGCCTGTCGCTCTTTATACGGGAGACGGAAGGGAAGGAAGAGGCGAAGGAGAAACCGGTATCCGTATCCGACCGGGATAAGATTTACCAGGCGCGGGATATTATCTGCACCGAGTATCTGAACCCGCCGTCGTTGCGTGATCTGGCTTTGCGCGTCGGGACGAACGAGTGTACGTTGAAAGCCGGTTTCAAGCAGGCGTTCCAAACGACTGTCTTTAATTATTTGTTCGATTACCGCATGAATATGGCAGTTCATTATCTGTTGGATACCAATAAGACCATAGCCGAGGTAGCCAGCCTGGTCGGGTATGACTACCAGGGACATTTCTGTACGGCGTTTAAACGGAAGTATAATATCGCTCCTTCGGAATACCGGTTAAAAGCATAGAGACCTTATTTTATGCCCATCGATTTCAGTACCGGCAGGCTGATCGTGAAGCCGACGGCATCGTATTTGCCTTTCTCCAGGCCGACAAAGACACCGATCCGTGCAATATTGCTGAATCCGACAGAATATCCGAACTCGGAATAACTTTTACCGGGTATCCAAAGCGTACGAGCATGGAGCGCTTCATTGAACATATACTTTTGCAGGAAAGGCAACCGCTTGAACAGCAAATAATCGGACGTGTAGTTCAAATGAGCCTGTAACCATTGCTTGTCGGTAGAATAAATATAATTGTCGAACAAACAGAAACTGTTATCCGGCGAGCTTCCGGTAATGAACAGTTCGTTGGTATCGAAATGTTTGAAGTCCGGGAAATAGACCCGTTTGTCGGAAAGGAACTTCCCACCGTTGACAGTATAACCGATCCTGTCGAATTCACTTATCTTTATTGTCTGGCTGATATTGCCTTCCAGTTTGTTGAAAGAGGCGGACTCTTGGGAGCCTGTGGATATTCCGGTTTCATATTGTATGGAGAAAGTAGGATAGTCGGAATAGATATACATCTTCTTTCCCCGGTGTTTCCAATAGTGGTATTGAGGCGTATAAGCCAGCCGGATCTTTACTTTCATCGCTGAATTATCCGGCATAGGCATTAATTGGCCGTTGGGTAAATTGGATGAAGGGGTATTCCCGAAGAAGTTGTAGGATTGACGGTTGTGTAATGCGTTGCGTTTCTCGTAACTGATACCGGTGGTCAATGGCAGGCCGTTAGCCAACTCGACAGTATTGGATAGGGAGACGAATTTCTTTTTGTAGAACTTCACCGGATTTTCACCGAAGAATAGGGACGCGATGGAATTGATCGCCAGGAGTGTTCCGCTTTTCCCGTTGTAATCGGCTGTAGTCTGTCCTCCGGAGAGGGATACGTTGCCCCGGCGCATGGGAGCATACTGGTAACTTCCGTCGATTTGCCAGTTTATGCTTTTTCCTGCTGTGGTATAATAGAGGGAAGGGGAGACGGTTAATGACCGGCTTTCCGTAAAGTTGGTGCGCAATGTGAATTGTTGCCCCAACCAGAAACCATCGACGAAATTATATTGCGGGCACGCCTTGAGCAATCCGCTATATCCGAACTGGATCTTCTTATTTAAAGGGAAACTTTCGCTGGTGATCAGTTTACCGATCCAATAGGCTGGAGTGCGGTTCTGTAAAGAGTCCTTGCTCCGTAGGGTTTCCATTTTTGTTTTCAGACTGTCTCTGACCTGATAGCTTACGATTTCATCTTTCTTCAGCGGCTGCTTGCGGATCGTTTCCCAATAGGTAGAATCGCGGGTTCCTGCCAGGGTGTCGACTGTCACTCTGATGTTTGCATTGCCCGGATTGATTTCGAGCGACTCCCGTTCTTTCTTTGTTTCTTCCGGTTCGGTCGTCTCTTTCATCAGCTTCGCCATTTTGTAGGCTTCCCGGTTACTGAGTTCTTCTTTGGCGGCTAACGTATTCAGTTGTTCCTGTGATTTGGGGCTGGCGGCTTGGGTTGCTCCGCTGAGTTCGACGGTTTTGTATTGGACGGAGGAATAATATTTGCCGGTGGCTTTTACTCCCATGGCATCTACTTTCATGTCGATGTCGTAGGCGGTGGGGAGAAAGGCGGAAGGTTTCACTTCGTTGTAGGTGGCGGTGAAACGGATGGTGACACCCAGTTCGGTAGCACTTAAATCGGCACTTTGCACATTCCAGCTGTTTTCGATGATATATAACCAACCGCTGACCAGCTTGGGGTTGTTCTTTTTAGGTTGTACACGTATTTTGTTGATCATATGTTCTCCTTCCATATTTATGCCTTCCAACGCAAACTTGTAGTATGAGAAGGCTCCCGGGGCTAAAGGGGAGATCCTGCCGAAAGCGTTCGGGTCGTATATGTTGGTTGTCATGACAGACATGACCTGTCCGGCATCGATATCGGCGGGAAGGGTGGAGGAGAAGGCAAGCACTTTCTGTTCATACCGGTTGGGGGAAGTGAAGCTGACTTCGTTTTGTGACTCTATTAAGAAGAGCTTGTTGGTGAGGTTCTTTAGCTTTTTTCCGTTTGAACCGAAAGTCATGAGCCGGGGAATCTTTTCAACCTTTACGCTCCCTTTTACGTAGATGGACGACTCGTATTTCTCTATTTGGTGGAGATAAAAAGGAGCCATGCCGATCGCTTTCCGCATGATGGCATAAGCCGGGTCTTCACGGTTGGCGGAGATAATGACCTCTTTCAGGGCGTAGACTTTCTTTTCCAGGGCTACGGCGAGGTACGTTTCAGCTTTGTCGATTGTCAGAGGAAGAGTTTTTCGCTCATATCCCAAAGAACTGAAGTCGCAGGTGTAGGAACCTTTCTTCAGGGAAGCCTGGAATTCGCCGTTGTCATCGGCAGTAATCCCCAATGCCACTTCACGGATGTATAAAGTGGCATTGGGGATCGCTTCTCCCGACACATCTGTTATCTTGCCTGTCAGTAGCTGGGCAAACAGATGCATGGGTAATAAACAACACAGGACAATCAGCGAATAAACTTTCATCAAATCAATGTATTAATATACAAATGTAGGATTGATCCGCGAATAATCGTCCTGCAACAGGTTACTTTTTCTTTCGGAGTTTCTTTTTGATCCAGAAATAATAACCGGTCAGGGCAAATACCGCTCCGAGGAAGGAGACGAGACAAGATAGTATACGGGTAGTCATGCCGCCCCATGATCCAACGTGTACGGAATAAATCCATCCTCTTATCTTTCCGGACTTGGGAAGATCTTTGTATAGTTGCACATCCGTGATTTTCCCGTTTGCCGGATCGAAAGTATAACGGTCGCTTCCCCGGGTATTGCCGTATTGGGCGGCAGATACGGTGGCTGAACCATCCTGAATGGTGATGGAGTTATATTTCGGATAACGGCTTTGCAGGTCGGCTAAGACCGTTGCCCATTGGGTATAATCGGTTTCTGCACGATTCTTCTTTTCTCTTTCAGAAGAGTGTCCGCCTTTGCCTCTTTCTTTAGACTTCCCTTTGGAATCAGACGGGGCGGGAGCATGTGCCTGCGGTTGGGTAGTTTCGACACCGAAGACAGTATAGAAAGCATCGCGGTACCAGCCGAAAGACCAGGTTAAACCGGTCAGCGTCAGGATGAGCAGGAGCAGGGTGGCGTAGAAACCACCCGAGACATGCAGGTCGTAGAAGAAACGATACCAGCCGGATTGGGTTTTTATCTTCAGACGGTTCTTCAGCACTTTCTTATTGCGGGGATACCAGATCACCAGGCCGCTTATCAGAATGATAGCCATTACCAGTGTCGCATAGCCTACAACGGCTTTGCCTAACGAGAAGCTGCCGTCGCGTTTGTAGGAGTCGAGCAACCAGCGGTGCAGGCGCATCATTTGCATAAAGAAACCTTGTCCGTCATCGATGCCGGTGATCTCTGCAGTATAGGGATTGATGAAAGCGGCTGCTTTTTTACCGGGCAATACCACCTGCCAGGTACGTTTGGGATCCTGCGAAACACGGATACCGTTTATTTGGATGGAATCGGGCAATTGCCGGCGTGCCGAACTGAGCAGGGCGGCAGGCGTAAGCGGTTCCCCTTTTACCTCTTTGACGAAATAACGGGAAGGATAGCACACTTCCAGTATCTCCGTTTCAAATACCAATATTGCACCTGTCAGGCAGACAATCGCGATGATGATGCCAAAAGGTATCGATAACCATAAATGTATTTTTGCAAATAACTTTCTCATTTACCATATAATTGTTTGATCCCGTCGTATATTCCCGGAATAGCGACTGTTCCGTGGTTCTCTTCGGGGAATGATTTACTAAAGAAACGCAGGTTCCTCGCCTGCGGCAAAACCTCTTTCAGGAGGTGGTTTACTTTGTTGAGGTGGATATCCACCCGATCGGTACGTTTCTTGGAAGCGACACCGATATACAGGCTTTTCCCTGTGAAATCTTTTCCTGCGATCAGAGAGGCGGCTTCTTCCGACAACTTGCCCCGATCCCACCACAGGCTCGGATCGACAGCCAGATAGGTGTCGAACAGGTCGGTATGATGGAGGAATGTGTTGAGGGTAAACAGTCCGGAATAGGAATGACCTATCAACATATTCTTTCCGTTGGTGCGATAGCTGTTGTCTATTACATTGCGAAGCTCTTCTGTCAGAAAGTGGCTGAAGGGTTCGCTTCCGCCACCCTGGGGAACGGCATCAGGAGCGATCTTTCCATCCCGGCCTGCTGCCGAAGCGGTAGGTGTCAGGTCGCGTGTACGGTCGACGTTCAGTACGCCGACGATGATACTCGGGGGAAGATGCCTGCCTTTGACCGTGGTGAATGTCCGGCTGATGCCGACTACCGAATGGAAGAATGCATCTCCGTCGAGCAGGTAGATCACCTGATAGCGTTGCGTTGTATCCCGTCCGTAGCTGTCGGGCAGGTGTACCCAGTAGTTTCGCTCTTCCTGTAAGACCGTGGAGTAAAGGCTATGTTTCTTTCCTATACAAATATCCTCCTGGCTCCGCATGGTTAGCGGGAGCAGGAGGAGTATAAGAAAGATGTGAATACGAATCATCTTTTATCTTAATCGTTATTATTTAGCGACTGTCAGTTTGCCGACACCGCTCACCTGAGTGGCTTCGATTGTCAGACCTTTTGTTGCTGCGGCTGTTGCCGGATCGATTTTGTAGATAACCGGGTTGCCGCCACCTTCGTTGAAGGTTACTGTTACGTAAGCAGTGCCGTTTTCAACATACGGAGCATCGCCGAAGCCGCTGATTGTGTCTGTTGAAGGAAGACCGGTTACGTATGTCAGCTTCTTGTCGCCGGCTTTGAAGATAGCCAGTTGATTGGCTACACGGTCAGCGTTGGAGAAAGGTTTGTCATACATCAATAACATGAAATAGTCGTCTGTGATATGCCATGTGCGAAGGAAAGAGTTTCCGTCGGTCATAGCTTCAAGGTTACAATAGTAATCGTCGAAGTCTGTACTTCCGTTCGGGATACGTACTACACCGGCAGGCAGTGTAGTCTGTTGGCGAGGATCGGTCATAGTCTTGGCAAAGCTCGGGGAGAAGACGTAGACATCACCGTTGTCGGCAGCCCAGACCATTTGGTAATACTGTGACTTCATACGTCCGGCGGCATAGCTGATCTTATCCGTCTTGATCAGTTTCTTGCTGGTCATGTTGGCATCGTCGAAGATGGCTACCCAACATTCGTTCGGATACTGTGTCCACTGTAATTCGTCTTTCTTATATGCACTGCTGTTGGAACCGCCTGATTCTTTCTTTACCAGGTCTTCGTTGCCGGCTTTCACCCATTTACCGCCCTGGTCTTTTGTACCGTACTGGCTCAGACCCATCGGGATGGCGGCACTGTAAATTTTGTTGTTGTGTTCCAGGATGCCGGCCAGGGTTACGTATTCACCGTTACCCAGGAAGTTTTCAGACAAATAGGCTTTGTTCTGTGTGTCGTTGGTGGTGAATGTTTCTGCAGCGGGATCGAGGTAAGACAACAGGAATACTTTCGGGGTGTAACCGTTTTCGTCATTCCAGTCTGTCGGGCCGTCGCCGGTAGAGGAAGTCATGATATATTTATCGTAGATACCGTAGGAGGTAAAACGCTTTACACCAAATTCGGCAGAACGTTTCTTTAATTCTCCCGGAGATTCCATGATGTAAGAACGGGTGCCTCCAGCTTCGCCCTGGTTGTAGGTAAGGGCGTAGAGGTATTGGTTCTTAAAGAATACCCAGTAGGTTGCACCGTCGTTCACGACACCGTTGTTTTTGGTGGTGACTGTACCTTCGTCCAGCGATTCGGAGGTTACCAATACGTTGGTTGTATTTCCGGAAGCCGTAACGGAGGCGGCGATTACATATTCCGCATTGTTTTCTTCTTCTCCGCCGTTGTTTCCTCCGCTGTCAGTCGGATCGTCGTCACACGCTGTTAGTGTCAGTCCGGCCATCGCAGTTGCGAACAGGCCTGTTAAAAAGAAATTCTTCTTCATGTTTGTTTTATTATTTGATTTATACTATTTATTTGGAAATTAATTGCCTAAGTAGATACGGAATTTACCATAGAATGCCCGTCCCGCTTTCTGCAAGCTGAAATTGTCATATAGCTTCTCGTCGGTGAAGTTGCGGCACTCGAAAGAGATGTTGTAACGTCCGTTCTGAAGGCTGTAAGACAAGGTCAGATTGTGAGAGAACTGGTTGGGAACTACATATTCACCTTTATTCGATCCGATGATGGAGGAATAATACGTGAAACTATGCAGATATTGATTGTCGTATGTAAAGATCAATGTATTGCCTTTCTTCCAGAGGTTACGCCAGTAGAGCGTCACGTCAGAGTCGGCAAAACGATAGGGCAGGTTCGGCATGCGCTCTTTGTAGGCGATGTTTTCCGCACTGCTGCCGATCGCTGTTTTCTGGTTGTCGCGCACGTTCATTTGCGTATAGTTTCCTCCTACGCTCAGCCAGTTCGAGAAACTGTAACGGGCGGAGAGGTTGTATCCTTTGGTCAACACTTTCCCGTAGTTGATGTAGCTTGCAGCCTGCTTACCGCCACTCAGGTCGGTGATGTTACGCTGGATATAATCGTTGGTGTTACGGTAGATCAGACCTCCTTCGACATACAGGCCGTGCTTGCCCAGTGTCTTGTTGTAGCTGATATTCAGGTTCACGTTGTCGCTCTTCTCCGGTTTGATGCTGATGTCACCCATTTCGAGGTCTTCGTTACCGAACATCTCTTCGATAGTGGGGAGGCGGTAGGCTTTCTCGTAGGAAAGTTTCGCCTGCAATCCCGGCAGGACGAAGTAAGTACCTGCCGCACCATATCCCAGGGAGCTGACGCTGCGGGAAGTGCGGACGTATTCGGAACTCGTATTGTCGGTCGCCATCGGGCCCGCTACATACTGGTTGTAATGTTTACCGAAGACGGACAGGTTCCAGTGCTCCGACGGCATCAGACGATACGACAGCCCGGCAATGTTCTTGCGTGTCTGCTTGTCGATGGCATCTGTGAGTTCTTCGTTGGTCAACAGCGAGGTGTTGGAACGGCGGAAAGCGGTCAGTACATTGTTGAAAGTGAAAGAATGGGCTCGGCCCAGACGGTAATTGACCGTTACCGTACCATTCCAGTTATTGTTGTCCGACCGTGTATGCTGGTACGACTGCTCGCCACGCGAATTCATCAGATGTTTCTCGCCGCGCCAGTTATATTCGTAGGCGGAGGTGTCGATGTTGGTCGTCAGGTTCTTATTGTAATTGGCGGTAAAGACCAGGTCGAGGCCTTTGGTCAACAGGTCGCGTTTGTTGTATTCGAGTGACGGCATCAGCGAATGGCCTTTACGGTGCTTCTCACCGTAGACTGTATTCTGGCGTACCCCGGTCTGTATTTCCTGGTACATGTTCGAATAGGTGAAGCCCAATAACAGGCGGTCCGCCCAGTTCTTGTTGACAAAGCCGACCTTTCCGATCACGGCTTCATTATGGTAGGTGTCGTTGAAACGTTTCACGCGTTCTTTGTTTTCCGTATCGAGCCGTCCGGTTTCGAAATCCTTCACCGGGGCATCCACGTAATAATCGTTGTCCGAATAGTTCTGGAAAGCGTTGATCTCGTAGGTGAAACCGTTATCCAGCGTCTGCCCGAAGTTAACATACGATTTATGGGTATTGAACGATCCGTAGGAATAGGAGGCATCGAGGAACCAGTTACGGCGCTTCTTATTCGTCACGATATTGACCACGCCGCCGATGGCATCCGTCCCGAAACCGACGGGGACAACGCCTTTGTAGACTTCGATGCGTTCGGCAAAATTGACGGGGATATTGTTCAGAGCAAACGAATTGCCGACCCCCTCCTGTGGTACGCCGTCGATAAACACCTTCACATGTTTTCCGCTGAAACCGTCCAGCATCAGCTGCATATCCGATCCGACACCGCCTGACTCACGGAGTTTCATCCCCGGTGCTTTCGCGAGGGCATCGCTCAGGCTCTTGGTGGAGTTCTGAAGTTCTTTGGTGTCTACCGCGATGGCGTTGAAGGCGGAACGTTTCAGACGGCTGATCCCGTTGGAGACGACGACTACTTCATCCAGTTCTTCTACCTGCGGTGAGATCGTCATGTTTTGTTTTGTGCGTTCGCCGTCGATCAGCCGGACTGCTTTCTCTACGGTCGTATAGCCGATGGCGGATACCACCAGCGTGTAATTTCCTGCGGGTGCTTTCAGATGGTAGATACCTTCTTCATTTGTCGTACCGCCGTAGTTTGTACCTTTGAGGTAGACTGTTGCAAAATCAACTATTTCTTTTTCCGTAGATAATATCTTCCCCGAGATCATTGTTTCCCTTTGTGCATGTGCCGACATAGCTGTACAAACAAGGGCTAACATGATTGTAAGTCCTTTAAATATCGCTTTCAATGTATTCAATCTTTTTACCGTTATTAAAAACCGATGCAAAGGTCGGGCGAAAAGGAAAGCGCATCAATCACCGATTATAGGTAAAAAAAGAGGGGGAAAAGGGGGGTGGGAGTAGCTATATGTAGGTAGTAAGAATTTAAAACGATTGCCTATTAGCACGTTAGTTCTTGACACATTAATATGTTAGCTCTTGATAAATTGTTTCAGGCCATGCAAAACACACCTCCAGCCATTGCAATAAATAAAAAATACTATCTTTGTCCCGTTACCCGCTATTGGGCAACAGACCATTAAAACCATTAACATATGGAAAGATACGTGAATATCATGCTTGATGAGGGCTTTAAAACAGTCTTCGGAGTAAAGTAAGTAGCCATCGACTTTATCAATGCCGCCCTCCTGGGTGAGCGTCAGGTGAAAGACCTGACTTATCTTGATAAAGAAATCCAGCCGGAAGTAATAGAACAACGCACGGTGATCTTCGATCTCCTTTGCGAAGATGTGGACGGAAGTAAATTCATCCTGGAAATGCAGAATTGCCCGCAACGTTATTTCTTTAACCGCGGATTCGTAATCCTGGCCGACGAGGCAACGGGTAAAACTTTGGGCGAAGTCAAACTGAAACAGATTTATCTGTCGTTCGACTTGTTCAATTTAACAAAAGAGGAATGTAAGACTCCTCTTGAAAACACGATTTATATATTGAAGAATATGAATTTATTTGATATGTCTCCATTCAAGGAGAAAGAGGACGCTTTTAGACGCTTGCTCGACGTGGCGAACCTCAATGCCATGACCGACCATGACCGTGCCGTCTACGAAGAGAATCTGAAGATCTACCGCGACTGGCATGCTACGACGGAATATGCGGTGGAAAAAGCTAAAGCCGAAGAACAGCGTCGTATCGCTGCGGACTTAAAAGAGAAGGGAGTAAATATTGAAACGATTGCCCAATGTACCAGACTATCGGTAAAAGAGATCGAGGAATTGTAGTCTCTTTTTAACTATAAAATAATTCATCAGCCAGGTTGTTTAACATATAACAATCTGGCTGATTTTGTATCTGCCCTTACCCTGTATTGATATTTCAATTCTTACCAGAGTTGAACTTTTGTGTATATTTTAATAGTGACCGATGGTCATTGATTCCTCTTTTGACAGGGGTAGGGGTGTAATTCGTATCATCTATATATCTATTACACACCCCTTTATTATTTCTCCCCCTCCCTTTTCCGTAAAATACCTACAACTAGGTAACATCCCTCTTTTTTATACCCCTTTTTAGGGATTTCACATTCTTTCAGAAACCCGGAACTTTGCGGTCAGAATATATTACTTTTAAATAATAGAACGCAATGAAAAAGAATTTTTACTTATTAGCGATGCTGCTATCCGGCTCTCTGACTATGTTTTCCGCCTGTGGCGATGATGATCCTGTCGATAATGGCGGAGGCGGCGATGATGGTGGAGGAGGTGAAGAACCGACAGAAGAAACGGTAAAGACCGCAACACTTGATGCTACAGCTTACGATAAATGGGTATATTTTAACTTGAGCGATGGCACAACCGTTACTCACGAGATAGAACCGGTAGCCGGTACGTATTCCGGTGACATTTCTGTTACTGTAATGGGAAAAGATTATGGTTCGGTTGAAGACCTGAAGCTGGAAGTCGGTCGTCTCGAAACAGATTCGGTAAGCCTGCTTTTAAAAGACTTTAATTTTGGTAACTATCAGATGGGAGACATTGCCGCCGGTGCAACGATCTCAGCCGATACTTTATGCTGGGCTCTGAATGGTGGAACCATTGTGGTGAACGGTATGAACGTTACCTGCAAAGGTGGAATTGCCGGCGATAGCATCAATCTGGTTATGACTATCCAGCCGACTGGCATGCCGATGCCTTTCGTCGCAACTTATAAAGGGATTGTAGAAAAACGTGCCGGTGTAGATGAAACTTCTTTCAACTGGGATTTCGCTTTGCATCGTTATGATGTGAAAACAAACGGTGCTTCTGCTGTTGCTACTTCCGAAAGTGATATGGCAAAAGTTACAGCTATCCCTTCCAGCGGCTATACCGCGGATATCAAGACGGATAGCCTGATGGTTGATTCTTCCGGTATGATGCAGAACAAGATCGGCTATGCTACTACTGATCTGAACGAGGTGTTGACTGGTTGGATGGATCTCGATTTAAGTAATATGCCTCCTTCTTATACTATGAGCGGGGTGGTTTATGTTATCAAGCTGAAATCGGGTGAGTATGCTAAGATCAAGTTCACCGACTATACAAACGATGATAATGTAAAAGGTCATATCACATTCTCTTACGTCTACCCATTCAAATAACGAACACTCCTTTCTTATATGAAAACAACATTATTGATCCTTGCATCAATACTGATATGCGGAAACCTGTCGGCGCGTGAAACGCCCCGGCAGGTTTCCGGTCGTGTTACCGATGAGAACGGCGAGACCTTACCCTACGCCAACATCCTGGTAAAAGGCACGACTCACGGTACGGCTTCCGACTTGAATGGGAACTACCGCCTGGAGATTACAAAACCGGGTGAATATAATCTCATTGTCAAATACGCCGGCTTTGCCCCCTTCGAGCAGCGCGTCTTCCTGAGTAACGACACAACGATAAACTTCCGCCTCAAAGAGGATGCCCTCAACCTGAATGAGGTAACGGTGACGGCCACCCGTACCCCGAAGCTCCTGAAAGATGCCCCTGTCATCACCCGTGTGATTACCTCGGAAGATATAAGGAAGGTCAATGCCGTTACCGTACAGGATCTGCTGGAAACGGAATTGCCCGGCCTGGAGTTTACCCGCGAAATGGACGGGCAGACGGCTATCCATATGCAGGGGATGAGCGGGAAGTATGTACTTTTCCTTATCGACGGCGAACGTATGGCGGGCGAGACATTGAACAACGTCGATTACAACCGCCTCAATGCAGAGAACATCGAACGCATCGAGATCGTGAAAGGAGCGGCTTCGGCTCTTTATGGCTCCAATGCGATTGGCGGTGTTGTCAATATCATAACGAAAGAGGCTTCCAAGCCCTGGTCGGTCAACGTGAACGGTTCGTATGGCTTCGGTGCCAAAAATGACAAGGCAAGCTATGCCGAGCAACGTTACGGAACGACTGTCGGTGCGAAGAAAGATAAAGTCAGCAGCCTGACATCCTTTACCTACAAAAAGAAGGATACATATCTGTTGACGGATACGACCGGTAAAGAAACAGCGATCAACGGGGGATACGATATCAATGTGAACGAGAAACTGACATGGAAGGCGACGGACCGTATTGTCTTCACCGGGAAAGGCGGTTTTTATACCCGCAAGATCGACAACTATAATGAAAAGGTGAAAGACCGCTATCGTAATTTTAATGGTAGCGTGCGGATGAATTATCTGATTACCGACAAGCAGAATCTTGATGTATCTTATCTGATCGACCGGTATAATAAATATGATTATTACGAAAAGAAGGATGTCGATTCATTGAATTACCGGAATACGCAACAGACGGCACGGGCACAATACAGCTATTCTTTCACACCCGGCAATACCCTGACAGGCGGCGCGGAGTATTTTCGGGATGAGTTGATGTCGTATCAGTTTTCCGGCGGTGCACATTCTATCGAAGATTATATCCTTTATGCACAGCACGACTTTAATGTCACTGAACAGTTTAACCTGGTGTATGGCGCACGCATGGACTATTATTCGTCTTTCGGTGCGCATGTCAGCCCGAACGTTTCACTGATGTATAAGTTGAAGCCGATGACATTCCGTACTTCCTATTCGCGTGGTTTTCGTGCCCCGTCGTTGAAGGAAATGTGGACGGACTGGGATATGGGCGGTATGGGTTGGTTTACCGTTTACGGCAATCCCGACCTGAAGCCGGAGATCAGCGATAATATAACGTTATCTGCCGAATATACACGCGATCGTGTTAATCTGTCCGTGGTAGGATATTACAATCAGATCAGCGACAAGATCGCTTCTCTTTATCAGGCAGGGAAGACACCGGCGGAGAAAGATACTTCTTTCTATACCAACATCGATAAATCGAAGCTGGCAGGTCTGGATGTCAACCTGGCCGTCAAATGTCCGTATGGCTTCACCGTAAAAACGGCTTATGCCTATGTACATGAAGATATGAAACAGGATGGTGTAAATGTATCTTCCACCCGTCCGCATTCGGCCACACTGGGTATTAATTACGAACTGTCGAAGAAGAATTATAATCTGAATGTTGCGGTAAACGGTCGTTTCCTCGGCAAGTTGGATACGAATGAGGCAAGCAGTACAGGTTCATCCTATACTCCTGTGCATTATCCCGGCTATCAGACATGGAAGATGACGATCTCGCAACGTTTGTATCGCGCTTACCTCCTTCAGGTAACCGTAGATAATATTTTTAATTATAAACCGAAGTATTATTCTTCCAACTCGCCGATCTCACCGGGTACGACCTGTATGATCGGACTATCCGTAAACATCGACGAAATATTCCGATAGAATTCAACAAACAACAAACCAATAAATAATGAAACGGAAATTGATTATTACAGGAGCACTGGTAGCTTTCGCATTGATCGCGTGGCTGATCTGGGCGAAGGTGGCCGGCACGACAAAGGTCGCTCTTGTAAACTTCCCCAACTATCAGGTTGCCCGAATGGCAAAATCCCTGGATAATGGTTTTATCGACCTGAAACAATTGTCGATCGACGATTTCGACAAGTTAAATCGCTACGATGCGATCCTGATCTTCGGTATGGGTATCCGGATGACAGACGAACATCGTGCAGTACTGGAGAAGCTGAAGGAAAAGAATGTACCTGTCTTCTCGACAGCCGTAACCGATCCGGTAAACAATATCAGCAGTCTCGATTCCGTCAGCAACAAGCGGGTGGCGGATTATCTTTCGAACGGCGGTTCCGTCAACTACCGCAGCCTGTTCAACTATATCCGTAAGGACCTGACAGGAAAGAGTGCCTTCACCGGAGAGATACAAGAGCCGGTGGAGATCAGCTCCGATGTCCTGTTTCATCTGGACGATGAACGGGTATTCGAAACCGTTGCCGATTTCGAGAAGTATTACAAAGAAAAAGGCTTCTATAAAGAGAATGCGCCGAAAGTAGCCCTTATCGTCGGAATGGCAGGCCCGTTCGATACGAATAAGGATCACCTCGACTCCCTGATCGTCAGCCTCGAACAGCGGAATATGAATGTGTATCCTGTTTCCGGTTTTGCCGGTCGCCTGAAGATGCTGGAAGAGATCGATCCGGCAGCCGTTATTTATATGCCTCACGGACGTTTGTTGATGGGGCAGGGGGAGAAAGCGGTGGAATGGCTGAAAGCGCATAACGTCCCGATGTTCTGCCCGGTCACTATCAACGATACGTACGACAACTGGATGGCAGACAAGCGCGGTATGGCGGGCGGCTTTATGAGCCAGAGCATCGTGATGCCCGAACTGGATGGCGGCATTGTCCCGTTTGCCCTCAATGCGCAGTTTATCGATAAAGACGGATTGTATCTCTTTAAGAATATTCCCGGTCGCCTGGCGCAGTTCACCGATATGGTATCCAACTATCTGCACCTGCAGACCCTGCCGAACAAAGATAAGAAAGTAGCTATCTATTATTATAAAGGCCCGGGCAAGAACGCCATGACGGCAGCCGGCCTTGAAGTAGTCCCTTCTCTGTATAACTTCCTGAAGAAATTGAAGGCGGAGGGCTACGACCTCTCCGGTTTGCCTGCAACGGAAAAGGCTTTCGAAGCCCTGATCAACGAACAGGGCCCGGTGTTTAATGCCTATGCCGAAGGTAACATTCAGAAGTACCTGAACTCCGGTTATCCGGCTTGGGTAACCTCTCCCCAATACAGTATGTGGCTGGAAGATATATTGACTCCGGCTATGCTCGATACACTGGTCAACAAGCATGGAAGAGGTCTGGGTGACTTCTACACGAAAGAAGTGGACGGTATCGAACAGATCGCTGTCACTCGTATCGACCTGGGTAACGTGGTACTGCTTCCCCAGCCGACACAGGGCACAGGTGATAACTCTTTCGCTGCTGTTCACGGTTCGAACGAGATACCTCCCCATCATTATATCGCCTCCTACCTTTGGGTACAGAAAGATTTTAAGGCCGATGCCATGATCCACTTCGGAACGCACGGCAGCCTCGAATTTATCCCCGGCAAGCAGGTTGCCCTCTCATCCGACGACTGGACCGATCGCCTGGTAGGTTCGCTTCCGCATTTCTATCTCTACACCATCAGCGATGTAGGTGAAGGTCTGATAGCCAAACGCCGCAGTTATGCCGCGACGATTTCTCACCTCACGCCGCCTTTCATCGAAACCGGTCTTCGTCGTGAAGTGGACGATCTATTGAACGACATCAAGCGTTACCTCGCAACCGACTTGCGCGACGAATCTCTGAACCTGAAGATCAAGAACAAAGCGATCAGTATGGGTTTACATCGTGACCTGCAACTCGACAGCATTCGTACACAAGCCTATACTGACGTTGAGATCGAGAAGATCGAGAACTTCGCAGAAGAGCTATGTGCCGAAAAGATCGTCGGCGGTCAATATACGTTGGGCGTTCCGTACGAAGAATCGAAGATCGCCTCTTCCGTAAAACTAATGTGCACGGAACCGATCGCATACAGCCTGGCAAATCTCGATGAGGTACAGAAGAAAGTAACCCGCAAGCAAATCGAAAATAAAGCATTCTTCAACGAACACTACCTGGGTAAAGCACAACAAGCCGTAATACGGGTGATGGCAAATCCTGCCCTGGCAAACGATGCCGCTCTCTTGGCACAACTGGGTGTCTCTCCCGAAACGGTAGCAAAAGCTCAGATGATCAAGAAAGCTTCCGAACCGAAGATGAACCGGATGATGGCCATGATGATGTCGAAGATGACAGAAGAGGCCAAAGACGGCAAGAAGCCGAAGATGGGGCACGGCCACCCTGCCGGTATCCCTAAAACCGGAAAGATGCCCGACTCCGTAAAGAAGATGCTCGAAGAGAAAATGAAAGGCGAACATAAACCAATCGGCGGTGCTAGCGGAGCCTCCCAGCAGATGGATACCGTTACCCGCGAACAGGTTTTATTCTCTAACGCCGTTTTAGATATCCAGCATGCTATCCAGAACGTAAATAACTACCGCGAATACCTGCGTAACAGTCCCCAGATGGAACTGGACGGCTTCATCAATGCACTGAATGGTCATTACGTAGCCCCCAGCCCGGGTGGCGATGTGATCTCCGATCCCAACGTATTACCTACCGGACGTAACCTTTACGGTATCAATGCCGAAGCCACTCCGACCCCCGCAGCCTGGGAGAAAGGAAAAGAAATGGCGAATATCCTGTTAGCCGAACATGCCAAAGCGCATGGCGGGGCAACACCTCAAAAGGTCAGCTTCACCCTTTGGTCGGGCAGCTTCATCGAAAGCGAAGGAGCGACGATCGGTGAGATCCTTTACCTGTTGGGAGTTGAGCCTATCCGCGACCAGTTCAACCGGGTACTGGATATCCGGCTGATCGATATTAAAGACCTGGGCCGTCCCCGTGTGGATGTTGTCGTACAGACTTCCGGCCAGTTACGTGATGTCGCATCCTCCCGCCTTACCCTGATACAGAAGGCTGTGGATATGGCAGGCCGCTGCCGGTGATGGTGACGATAACTACGTAGCCAAAGGCCGTAACGATGCCGAACGCGTCCTGTTGGATAAAGGCTTCTCTCCGAAAGAGGCCCGCGAATATGCTACCCAGCGTGTGTTCGGTGGTGCCAACGGCATGTACGGAACCGGTATCACCTCTATGGTAGAAAGTGGCGACCGATGGGAAAACGAATCGGAGATATCCAACGTCTACCTGAACAATATGGGAGCCACTTACGGTAATGAAAAAGACTTCGGCAGTTTCAAGCCGGGTATCTTCGAAGCGGCGCTTCAAAATACCGAAGCTGTGGTACAACCCCGTCAGAGCAATACCTGGGGCGCACTCAGTCTCGACCATGTCTATGAATTCATGGGTGGTATCAGCCTGACTGTCCGCAACGTGACAGGTAGCGATCCGGATGCCTACTTCAACGACCTGCGCAACCGCCACCAGGCCCGTGTACAGGATCTGAAGTCTGCTATCGGTGTCGAAACCCGCTCGACTCTGTTCAATCCTGTCTACATGAAAGAACAGATGAAGGAGGGAGCCTCTGCCGCCAACGCTATGTCGGAAACCATCCGTAATACATACGGCTGGAACGTTATGAAACCGAAAGCCATCGACAATGAGATCTGGGATCAGTACTACGAAGTCTTTGTCAACGACAAACTGAATGTCGGCGTAAAAGACTTCTTCGAACGTGAGAACCCCGCCGCTCTTCAGGAAGCGACAGCCGTTATGATGGAAACAGCCCGTAAAGGTTACTGGAAAGCGACTCCTGAACAGTTGAAAAATATCGCCGCCCTCCATTCCGAACTGGTAGAAAAATATGATGCCGGCTGTAGCGGCTTCGTTTGCGACAATGCTAAGTTACGCACATTCATAGGCGAACAATTGTCGCCGGAATCGGCTAAACAATATCAGGGAAAGGTCGAAGCGGCCCGCAACGAAAGTCTCTCAGGCGATGATAAAGGCGTTGTCCTGAAGAAAGACAAGAGCGTACAGACGAATGAGCCGGTGAAGCCGGAGAATATGTCGTCGTTCAGTCTCGCTCTGATCAGTTTCTTCTGGCTGGTCGTTATCTTCTTGCTTGTATTCTTTATCCGTAAGAGAACCCGGAAGAATAAAAGGAGAAAATAACAATGGATAATATCTTGCTATTATTATCACTTTTCGCAGTTGTAAAGAGCCTGTTTATGACAAGCCTGTTGCCCAATCGTTGGTACAGGCTTGCCTTCAGCCTTTCGCTCGGCGCTTTTGTGATGCTCTGTCATTCGTATGCGATGGAGGTAAATAAGCTGGAGTTGCAGCGAGTATTGTCTACCCAGTCGGCCATGATGAACATTTCGCTCGTGGTGATGGTGGATATGCTCCTGTCCGGTTATTTCTGTATCGCCCGTATTAAGGACTGGGAAGACGGCAAATCTTTCCGCTGGTATACGAAACTGTTCCGGTATATGCCGTCCCTATTGGTTTTCCCCGCTTTGTATTATATTCATATTACCTTATTCTTTACATTGACGGGATTCGACTTTATGAAGACAAGCATTGCACTGGCAGTAGGAGTCACTGTAGTTTTCGGCCTGGCCTCTTTCTTTATGCGTAAACTGATTGCAGAGAAAGAACTGTTGATCGAACTGATCGTGATCCTGACCTTCTTTGTCTGCGTACTCGTTATCTGCTGTACGATCTTTCATCCGTCGGCAACTGTTTACAACCATGCTTCTCCTGTCGACTGGGTCGGATGTGCGGGGACATTGGGCGTGTTGCTGGCTATCTTCTTTCTCGGATATATCTGGACACATATTGTCCGCATTTATAAACAACATAAACACACGAAACACTAAGTATCATTATGGAACAAGTATCAAATATATTATTCTGGATTTCAAGCGGGCTGCTGGTGCCTGTTATTGTAGGATTGTTATTCTTCTTTGCTAAAAGTATCGTTATGCTGGGTGGTTTTGCCGGTCAGTATATCCAGCGTATCAAACAGGATAAACAGTTACGTTTGCGGATGGATCAGCTGGATCATTCCACGATCCATACCTTCTCGGAAGAATTGAAAGAACAACCTGATTCTTTGTTTACTCAAACTGCCGGGTTATTATTGGCTACCGACAGTACGGCTGTTGCCAACCGCGTCTTGTCCGAATATGAAGTAACGGCAGATGCCGAACTCGGAAAATATAAGGTATTGGTTAAATTCGGTCCTATCCTCGGATTGATGGGAACCCTGATCCCGATGGGACCGGCTTTGGCGGGGCTTTCTACCGGTGATATTTCTTCGATGGCCTACAATATGCAGGTAGCATTTGCGACAACCGTACTCGGATTGTTCTCCGGTGCAGTCGGCTTTATCTTGTTGCAGGTGAAGCAGCGCTGGTTCACTTCCGACCTGGTATATCTCGATTTCCTGTCGGAGCTTTCCCGGGAGAAACCTGCTGCAACAAAAGCTACGTTAGTAACCTCTAAAGCTGTAAACGAATGAGTCGCCGCCGTATACTGAATGCAGCCGAAGACCATGATCCGGTTGCAATGTTGTCGAATCTGTTCGATGTGGCAATGGTCTTTGCCGTTGCCCTGATGGTGGCGCTGGTCACCAAGTTCAACATGACGGAGATCTTTTCGCAGGAGGATTACACGATGGTGAAGAATCCCGGCAAGGAGAATATGGAGATCATCACGAAAGAAGGTCAGACCATCACAAAGTACAAACCTTCGGAAAGCCAGGAGAAGTCGGGCAAGAAGGGAAAGAAAGTGGGTATTGCTTACGAAATGGAAAATGGGGAGATTATCTATGTCCCTGAATAGATTTATTATTACTTTTGAAACCAATAAAAATAAACACATATATCAATGAAACTGACTTCACCCTGGACAGGTATCCTGTCCTTTCTGATCGTTCTTTTCACAATGCCGTTGGGACATGCCGCCATGATCCTGATGGAAAAAATGTTGGGTCATAACCTCCTCTACCCTGCGGCTTTCGGGCTGGGAGTGGTAGGTCTGATCATGTTGCTGATCGGTATTGTCACCCGCAAAGAGAACTCGGCTACTTTTCTGGGGCTGTTCGGTGGACTGTTTGTATGGACGGGCTGGATCGAGTTCGGATATGTCTATTTTGCCAACCGTTTCGGTGTGCAGCCGCTCATTGAAAACGGTGAGGTGGTGACGAAGCCGGAATATCTGATCATGCCCTCTTCGTATGGTTTCTGGGCGATCGTTATGCTGTTTTATATTTTCAGTACCCGTTCGGGATGTAACTTCTTCAACTGGATACAGCGTAAGATTCGTTACGGCCAGCCGGTGGAAGAGCTTCAACCGGTCGTTCGAAATGCAGCTATGACAACCTTTATGGAGCTGAATGTCCTTTTATGGACTTGTTACATGATATTGCTTTTCTCTTATGATAACGAGTTCTTAGGCGACCGTCACCCTGTAACGATGCTGATCGCTTTCGGTTCGCTGGCCTGGTCGATCTATCTGTTTATCCGTTTACTGAAGATTAAGAAGCTGGCTTATGCCATCCGTTACGCTATCCCTACCGTTATCATCTTCTGGACTTTTGTCGAGATCCTGGGGCGTTGGGACATCCTGACCGAAATATGGGTCGAACCTTCCCATTACTGGCTGGAAATGACAATGATGGCTATGGCATTCCTTGTTCTGTTAGGAGTGTTGTTGTTCAAGCACAAGAAATAAATACATATAAAGAGTTCGCTTCTGATAAAAACAAAATCAGCCGGGTTGTTATGCTTTTAGACAACCTGGCTGATTTTATATATTATGCAATTACAAATTACAGTTCGTCAATCTCTTTCACTGACAATCCGGTACATTGGGCGATTGTTTCGATATTAATCCCTTTTTTTTTCAAGTTCGCAGCGATAAGGCGCTGTTCTTTCATTTTGCCTTTCTCCTCAGCCTCTTCCACCGCATATTCCATCGTAGCGTGCCAGTCACGGTAAATCTTCAGGTTCTCTTCGTAGATGGCACGCTCATGGTCGGTCATGGCATTGAGGTTCGCCACATCGAGCAAGCGTTTGAAAGCATCCTCTTTCTCTTTGAATGGAGACATATCAAATAAATTCATATTCTTCAATATATAAACCGTGTTTTCGAGAGATGTCTTACATTCCTCTTTCGTTAAATTGAACAGGTCGAACGACAGATAGATCTGTTTCAGTTTGACCTCGCCAAAAGTTTTACCCGTTGCTTCGTCAGCCAGGATTACGTCTGTGCGCCAGCCGTGAAATTCAGGCAGGCTGAAGTTTAACAGGTAGATACCGTAGACAGGAAGCAGGCTGTATTGCCAGTCACGTCCACTCTTTCCCTGACGGGAAATCATTCGACAAAGATAATATAATCCACGGTTAAAGAAATAACGTTGCGGGCAATTTTGCATCTCCAGGACGAATTTGCTCCCGTCCACGTCTTCGCAAAGGAGATCGAAGATCACCGTACGTTGTTCTACTACTTCCGGTTGGATTTCTTTGTCGAGATAGGTCAGGTCTTTGACCTGGCGTTCACCCTGGAGGGCGGCATTGATAAAGTCAATGGCTACTTGTTTTACCCTGAATACAGCCTTGAAGCCGGCATCGAGCATGACATTTACGTATCTTTCCATATGTTAATGGTTTTAATGGTCTGTTACCCAAAAGCGGGTAACGGGACAAAGATAGTAGTTTTTTATTTATGGTAATGCTTTGGGGCGTTTTTTTCATGGGATGAAACCTTTTTCACTTGTCGCCTGTCTTCTTCAAAAATGTCTTGAATGTCCCTGTTGTCGGTAAGTAGAACTTTACTGACAACAGGTTTTGTATTTTATTCCATCCAGTCGCCATCCGGCCCACCTAGTCCGCCAGGGCCTCCGGGACCGCCGTTACCCGGACCTTTCGGGCGATTCTCTTTCATATATTTCTGGTACTTTTTATATTGATCGTCGGAGAGGATCTCTTTGACTGCTGCGTCGTGTTCGCTCATCATTGTGTCCATTTTCTCTCTTATTTCATCGGGAGAGAATTGCTCTTCGCCATCCCTGTCGGGGCGCATCTGTTGCATTTTCTCCATGAAAGCTTTCTCTTCTTCCTTGAGTTTTGTCACCTGATCGTCTGATAGGGCCAACTTCTTGATCAGTTTGTCGGTGATAAAAGAAGGAACTTCTCCTCTTTGCGGAGGGTCTTGATCCGGTCTGGGGTGGTTACAGCTGCAACAACAGCAACCATGCGGTCTACCGGAGAAAGGTCCGCGGGGAGGCTGTTCCCCGGCGGAAGCTAAAAGGCAGAAAGCAAATAGGCTGGTAATAATCATTCTCTTTTTCATTTCTCTTCCATATTTTATGTTGATTTGTCTGTGAAGTTAAATGAAATACAGGCAGATACAAATAAAATAGACGGATGGTGGGAGATTGTCTGTAAACGGGGAGTATTTCCCTTTAAAAAGGATGTAGCGGAGATATTTGTCTCTATGGCAACGGGAGAGACTGCATATAATATAATAATGTATAAGGGTATCGCAAAAGGGCCAAAAAGCAGTAGATTTCTTGATATACTCAAATATATAAAAAATGTGTAATTGATTATCAGTTTGTTAGCAAGGAGATTTAAGGGCTTTTTATATATGCTGTTTTTGTAATTTATTAGGCTTTAATATGTTGTTGTTTACGTTAATACGAATATTACGTAGTGACTATAAAAAACGTTCCTTTTTTCTAGTCAACAAAGGTATATCTTAATTTTTAATCTGCAATTCTTTTCTAAATTATTTTTCCTA
>OGPA01000476.1_pt1 | contig 41479 bp, 25 predicted proteins | sample 1552841 | NCBI WGS metagenome assembly OGPA01 (sample SAMEA2579916, study PRJEB22360) | human gut metagenome
CAAAGATAGGCTGCAAGGAGAAAAGAAAGAGAACGCACTACGCCGAATGGTTACGAGTGGCGAAAAGAAAACTGTAAAGTCCAGGACAAGTTATAAGGTACTGGTTGTGGACGATAATGAGGATGTACGTGACTTCCTGAAAACGGAACTTGGGGAGACATACAAAGTATTTGTTTGTGCAAATGGGGATGAAGGGCTGCAAACGGCATTGCTCCAACTGCCGGATGTCATTGTCTCGGATGTAAAGATGCCCGTTATGGATGGCTTTACCATGCTGAAAAAGTTGAAAAGCAACAGCAATACCAATCATATTCCTGTCATCCTGCTAACTTCTAAAACAGAGCAGGCCGACCGTATTCAGGGATTGGACAAGGGGGCGGATGCTTATATGCCCAAACCTTTTAATATAGAGGAACTGGAAACTCTTATCGCTAATCTGATTGAAAACCGTATACGCTTGAAGGGTAAATTCTCCGGTGCGCTTCAGGAAGATAAAATCAGGCCGATAGAAGTGAAGTCTAATGATGACATATTACTGGAACGTGTGATGAAAATAGTCAATGATAACATAGACAATCCGGAACTGAATGTCGAGATGCTTGCCGAACAAGTAGGATTGAGCCGTGTACAGCTACATCGCAAGTTGAAGGAACTGACGGGAGTGCCGACCGGTGAGTTTATCCGGAATATCCGGCTGAAACAGGCTGCCGTCTTGCTGAAAGAGAGGAAAGTGAATATTTCTCAGGTGGCATATATGGTCGGATTCAGTAGTCAGACACACTTTTCTACTGCATTCAAGAAATTTTATGGCGTATCACCTACAGAGTTTATTGCTATGGAAGAGAAGAAAGATGCCTGACTAAATTGGAGTGATCCTCCATTCTTCTTTTTTGAAGGTGTGTGTCTTGTATTGATTGCAGTACTATACCTTTGGAGCTAAACAGGAATTCAATTCAGACAGAAGAACAAAAGAACATAAAGGCTACGCTTAGAAAATTATTTTTGCTTCTTATTAAATTACTATTTTATCTCTCTTATGTTCTTTTGTCTAAAAAATAGTCAACATTTAGGTTGTTTTAGTACCGAAATGAACTGATTTGTATTGCTTGGCAGAGTTCGTTGGCAGTGTCTAATTCTTTATTTACTTACTCTCTCATTCTTCGATTCATTCATAAACAGATAAGATTTCTTGTAGCCTCCGTAGTCTACGACTAGCTTTTCCAGCACGATGCCCGGATCAAGAGGTTTGAAAATTAGTGTTTGCATACCGTCTGATGTATTAGGCATATTCAGTTTAGCCTTTTTCTCGACGATACGTCTTGCAACTGTCGGATAGTATATGCTGTATACGTTTTCGGGAAGCTCATTCAGATTATGATTGAAGTTGATCGTCTGAGCTTTTCCTCCTTCAAAACCTATGCTATACTCATGCCCTTTCCGGTCGTGGAAAGCCAGAGTTGATTTCACTATCACGTGAACAGTCACTTTGTCGACTCCTTTAGGCAATTTCATCTTGTAGGAGATAGAAGCTCCGTCGGTCGGTTGTGTGTAAGGCATCAGAGCCATGCCACTAAGAGTTCGACCCATGTAGGGAATCACTGTCCATTCCGTACATGGTGCTGCTTTAGCGCTGTAATAGTGTTCGGCTTCCATAGCTACATATCCGTCTTGCCCGGTGAAGACGTATCCGCCGACAGCCTTTTCCGGATGATTGATACGGTAGATTTTGGGTAGTGTATCAGCGGGGAAATTATCATTCCATGAGGTATAACCGATATGTTTCTGAATCATCATGTTCTTCCATTTGCCGCCGGACATGACATTGTTATAATCGTCACTCAATGCCTTATCCCGTGCAAAAGCCTGTTCCACTTTATCTGCCCATTCATTGGCTTGTGGATTGTTTTCTTTGTACAATTTATGATTCATGGCTTGCGCATAGTACATTTCGTACAGGTTTGCCATGGCTTGAACGGGGAAGAGGATCAATTGCTTGTAGGCGTCTTTATATTCCGGCTTCAATGAGAGGTATTGTCTCAAAGCTTCCGCTTCCAGCTTCAGATATTCGTCGGAAACCTGCTTCCATTCGCCAGTCTCCAGATTATAAGTATTCCGGTCGAGCATTTCTCCCGTCACGCGCCCGTTGTATTTGCTATATAAGTTTAAGATTCGCATAGCCTCATCCGCCTGATCTTCGCCAAACTGTTGCGCACAGAAACGGCGGGGATGATCCAGCAAGTTGGAGACATTGAATTGTTTGGGATTCCATGCCATATCCATAAAGAGCGTGATCGGATATTCCATTGGCTTCAAATCGCCTACATTTAGTACCCACAGTTTTTCTACTCCATAATCGTATGTGAGCTGAAGCTGCTCCCACATATTTTGTATAGGGGTCACGTTCATCCATTTGGAATTTCTCGGAGCACCTACATAGTCTACATGGTAATACATACCCCAACCGCCCGGGTGCTTACGTTCCTTAGCGTTCGGCAGACGACATACATTTCCCCAGTTGTCATCACACAATAGCATGATCACATCATCGGGCACACGCATACCTTTATCGTAATAATCCAATACTTCTTTGTACAACGCCCATACTTGCGGAGTCTCTTTGGCAGGACGCTTGGTGACTTCTTCAATAATCTTACGCTGGTTCTTGACTACATTTTCCAGGAGTTTCACATTGGTGCTTTCGCTCATGGCAGCATCTCCATCTCCGCGCATACCGATGGTTACAATATCTTCTGTACCCTGCACACGTTCGATGCCTTCACGGAAGAACCGATCGATAACTTTTTGGTTGGTCGCATAATCCCATGCACCATATTCTTTGCGTTTGCGCGACCATTCCTGATGATTGCGGGCCATTGGTTCGTGATGGGATGTGCCGATAATGACTCCCATTTCACTTGCAGTCTTACTGTTTTGCGGATCATCCTGATAGAAAGCCCAGCTCCACATGGCAGGCCAGAGGAAATTACCTTTCAGACGTAGTATCAGTTCGCAAACTTGTGCATAAAAGCGATGGCCACCGTAGTTGGTTCCATAAGCGTGTTTCACCCATTTGGTGAGGCATGGTGCTTCGTCGTTCAGGAAGATACCACGATAGATTACGGCCGGTTCTCCATCCGAATACTGTCCGGGTTTGATATACACATTTTCTTGTTTGGCAACGGGAACATCTGCCCACCAATACCAAGGAGATACTCCCATCTGTTCGGAAAGTTCATAGATACCGTAGATTGTACCGCGTCTGTCGCTGCCAATGATAACCACTGCTTCATCTACTCCTTCGCAGGGAGTGGTGACGATTTGCAGGATATATTTCTCGTTTTTCCCTTCCAATTCCTTTTTGTCTATTTTGCCTGCTGCCATCAGTTTCTTCATAAAGGGAGTACTGTAAGTACCTGCAATGACACAGCGTTTCGAACTTGCATTTGTTAAAAGCTCAGGCTTCGTTCCACATACTTGCAGTATATCTTGTTGAAGATTGCCGGCAGCTATTATTACTCCTGTGTCTTCGGAAGAATCTACGTATATCGGACAAGGAACTCCATTGGAAATCAACGGAAAATGATTGCCGGTTGATGTGAATACTACGAATGGTTCAGCGGCAAATGCCGCTATACCCACAATGGAGAGGTAGAAGAATAGAAATAGTTTTTTCATGGTTTTAATATTTAATAAATTGTTAATCATTTATCTTGTGTTTCACTGTCACCGAATATTCTACCTTGTAGATGATTGGTAATTGAAAACTCGATGCCGGAAGCCCTTCCGTATTATAAATAGAAGAGGGCGGATTGTTTTCCCATGCATAACGGATGCTTGCGGGTATTCCTTTTCCGTTCCATCTGGCGATTACTTGATCGCCTTCGGTATAGGCTTCTACAAACTTATATTTTCCATCATTGGCAGCAACGGCAATACCTTCCAATGATTTAGCCTGTTTTAAAGTGCCCGTTCCTTGCATGAAAGAGACAACGATCCGACCGTCTTCTTTCAGTTCGGCAACTTCTGCCATAGGACCTTCCGCTACGATATTCTTCTCACCGAAAGCTAGCTTATTCATTTGAAGCACACAACGGTGTGCCAGATCTTTCTTGTTGAGCGGATGAATGTCATTACTTTCACCTAAATCGATGGCAGTAGCCAATCCGGTATTCTTTAATTGAAGACTCGCCTTACGTTGTGCTTCACGCACTTGTGCGTTTCCGCTTTCTACCGGCGTCTTACTCCTTTGTTGATAATTCGCAAGTTGCACGATGACGAAAGGCAGGTTTTTATTGTGCCATTGTGTCCGCCAATCATTGACGAGGTCAATCAAATGTCCCTCATAAAGTTTGCTGCCTTCGGGACCTGTATCCGATTCTCCCTGATACCAGATAATCCCCCGTATCCCGTAGTTGCGTAACGGATGAATCATGCTATTGTATAATCCTACAGGTTCATTCTGGAATCCGGTAGTGGAAGGAATACGTTTCGTGATGCAGCCTGTCTTGTGTTGCCACATAGCGGTCAGCGGAATTGTCTGATTAGCTATTTCCAATTGGTAAGGCTTCCCTTTTACAAATTCCGGACGACCGGCACTGCTGACAAGGCGGATGACAATTTCGTTTTCGCCGGCACGGAGTGTGCCTGCCGGGACTTGGTAAATACGCGGAGGATATTGATAACTTGTTCTTCCTACACAAATACCATTTATATAGGTAGCATCCGAATCTTTCAGTGTTCCTGCGCGTAAAACAGCTTTCTGTCCGGCTAACGATTCGGGTACGTTGATTCGTTGACGGAAGTAATGTACTCCATTGAGAGGTTCATTCCAGCTGCCTCCCCAATTAGAGTTGAATACATCCACTTCTTCCCAATCCGAAGCATCAAAGCCGTCACGTGTCCATTTTTCTTTGCTTCCGAGGTCATTTGCCGATTGCTGCCGATGCCATTGGCTCACTTGTTCTTTTTGGGCGTTCTTCACAGAATCCGGATAGTCGGGATGGAAGTACTGCGCGGATTGGAGCTTTTCCCGGAATTTGGTATATTTCTCTAGTGACTGGCGGGTAGACCATGACGCAATATTCGTCCCTCCCCAACTACTGTTGATAATACCGATTGCAACTCCTTTTTCAGTTTGCATTTCTTTGGCGAAGAAATAACATAAGGCTGCAAATTCCAATACATTTTCCCGAGTACATATCTTCCATTCATTTTCACTATCCTGTTGAGGCTCGATGAAGTTGTAGGCATACGAAGTTTTGGTATAACGGATGAGGTTGTTTTCATACGACATGATTTCATCCTTATATTTATCTATGACACGCTTTACGGTAAGTTCCATATTCGATTGTCCACTGCATAGATACACGTCGCCGATATACACATCTTGTATTGTTCTTTGATTTACTCCCAATTTGTATGGACCTCCGGCTTTGTGTTTGGGCAGGTTAACAGACCATTCTCCTGTTCGTGACGCTCGGGTCTTGTATTGCTTTCCATCGAAATCGACAACAACCGTTTCTTTTGGATCTGCATACCCCCAAAGCGGGATAGGAATGTCGCGTTGTAAAACCATCCCGTCGGAAAAAAATCCGGGGAGCTTTACTGCTGCCTGTATACTTATGGTACAAAGCAACAGACCTAAAATAATGTAAATGTTCTTTTTCATGAATACTATATTTAATAAGAATCTTTTCTTTGTGTCCTGTAATCTGACATGACGCAAAGATACTTGGTATTAATAAGAACAGGCTTTTCGAATGTTACAATTGTTTATACTGTTGATACCAATAAACTTTTTCTTGATTTTTTTTCTATTGGAAGGACATAAGTGACCGTGCACAGCTTAGTCTGCTGAACAAATGTTTTTGATTTTGTTTCAAAATCATTTTATTTTGTGTGTGGAGGCTATAAGGGGAGTAAGGATAGTTGATATATCGGATTCTGTCCGGATTTTTAGAGAACTTAATAAGATTGTGAATGTTGGTGGTATGCGTCGATTGCTTGTTTCACCGAACCGTGAAGCAATAATAATTTTTGTGCATGGTCATGGTCTAACCCTAGTTCTTCCATAATCATCCGCGTCCCTCTTTCCACTAACTTCTGATTACTAAGCTGCATATTCACCATTTTATTCCCCTTCACCCGTCCGAGCTGAATCATGACGGAAGTGCTAATCATGTTCAAGATCATTTTCTGTCCGGTACCTGATTTCATCCGTGAACTTCCTGTGACATATTCCGGTCCTACAATCATTTCGATGGCGACATCCGCTTCTGCTGCCATTGGCGAATCGGGGTTGCTGGTGATGCACCCCGTGAGTATACCATGCCTGCGGGCTTCTCGTAAAGCACCTGTTACATAAGGCGTAGTGCCAGAAGCAGCAATGCCGATAACAGTGTCTTTTTCGTTGATATGGTGTTCGGCAAGTTCTTCCCAACCACGGTCGCTGTCATCCTCGGCGCCTTCTACCGGATTACGCAGGGCGGTGTCTCCACCTGCTATCAGCCCGATAATCCAGGTAGAAGGCATTCCGAATGTTGGGGGTACTTCCGAAGCGTCCAATACTCCCAGACGACCGCTTGTACCTGCGCCCATATAAAAGATACGTCCACCTTGTTTCATGCGGAGGACAATCAAATTGACAAGTTTTTCAATCTGTGGAATAGCCTTTTGTACGGCAAACGCTACCTTCTGGTCTTCACGGTTGATATCTTCTAATACTTCTCGCACAGATTTCTTTTCCAGATTATCGTAAAGCGATGGTTGTTCTGTTATCTGCATTTTTTATAATTACTGGTTACAAATTACAATGGATAAAGGAATCATTGTTGATGGTATTGAATCAATCCTTCCATCGGACTTTGAAGAATCTTACCGATTTTCACTCCTGTCTCTTGTGCGGCTTCCTGCAATATTTCTTTGTAGCAATGCGCTACTGACCCAATGAAATGAGCGGGATACCGGGTATAATCATATTGCATCACGTTCCTTCGTAGAAAAGTGATAAAACTGTTGAGCACTAGTGAACGGATGCCCGGTTCTTCCAAATGCTGTGCAATAAAAGGGGAGAGACTGGCCAGAAAACGGTTAGGGAAAGGTTGGCGATAAACCCGGTCGATGATTTCGGGAGCCGTCAGGTCGAACTGTTTCAGGAAAGCTTCTTTGATGGCGGGTGGAAGCTGGTTTTTCAGTACATCGCCTACCAATAGTTTTCCTAAGACTGCGCCGCTTCCTTCATCTCCCAGAATGAATCCAAGAGGGGAGATGTTGTTGACAATCTCTTTTCCATTGTAGAAACAAGAATTGGAGCCTGTACCAAGGATACAGGCAATACCTGCTTCATGCCCGCATAATCCACGGGCTGCGGCAAGTATGTCCGAGTTGGCTTTGATGTTTCCGATGACGGGCAGGCTGTCCGCAATGGCCCGTCGAAGAACGGGAGCCCTTTCGGGAGTGCATCCCGCGCCATAGAAAAAGACGGAGTTGATCGTTCCTTCCGGTAGTTGTGGCAGGAGAGAATGTGTCAGCTCTTGTTGAATTTCTTCTTCCGACTGGAAGAAAGGGTTAATCCCTTTCGTTCCAATCCGTTTAATCGGGGTGCCGTTGAAAACGATGCACCAATCGGTTTTGGTAGAACCACTATCTGCAATGAGTATCATATCTTAATATATATTTTCTTTTTGTATAGTATATAGCCTATCGACCAGTTAAGTAAGACAAAGAGGATGGCATAGGCAAGAGAGCCTCCTTCATCTCCGAAAACAGGTTGGAGAGCGCTTCTGTAGACAACTTGTTGAATGGAGATACTTTCTCCCTGATAAGTGACCGTGATAGCGCCGACCAAGACAGCGATGACACCTGCCATTACATAAATAAAGAGAGGATTCACTCCGAAAGATTCAAAGAAACGGCTCCATTTTTTATATCCTTTAATATCGATAATCCAGACAAGCAAAGCTAATAGACTGGAACCTAATCCACAAGTTACCAACACAAAGGTGGGCGACCATATCTTTTTGTTGAACGGACAGCCATAACTAAGCAGGAAGCCTGCAAAGGTGAGGATAGTGCCGATGAGAAAAAGTCGCTCCAGCTTTTCATGTACGTCTTTCACTTCCATGAGTAGTTTACCGACACAAAATCCGATCAGTACATGTGCGATAGAAGGAATAGTACTAAGAAGCCCTTCCGGATCGATGTGATTGTCCTGATACATATGCGCGTCTCCCAAGATGCTGCGGTCGATGATGGAAAGAATATTCGTTTCGTTGTAGGCGAAGCCGTTGCCGGTTATGAGAATAATAAAATAACCAATTAATAATACCACAATCAGATAAGGTATATACTTGTGCTTCAGCAGCAAGGCGATTAGTGCTGAAGCACCGTAGCAGAGTGCAAGGCGTTGCATAATTCCCAAGATACGAATATGGTCAAATGGGAGAAGATTGTGGGTGTAGCACAGTAAGGCAAACCAGTTGAGGGCTATCCCGATCAGAAAAATAACGATGGTTCTTTTGATAATCTTCAAGGCAGCGGGGATGCTGAACGTGAAGTTATACTTTCTGAGTGAGATATAGGTGGAGATTCCCATGATAAACATGAAAAAAGGAAAAACCAGGTCTGTAGGGGTGAGACCATTCCATTGAGCGTGTTTGAGGGGAGCATATGCATTTCCCCAAGATCCCGGATTATTTACCAAGATCATTCCTGCGATGGTAATGCCTCGCATTACATCGAGTGCCAACAGGCGTTTGTTACTTGTTACATTCATGACTGTTACTTTTTAATGTGTTAAGTTATCAAGTACGTTTATTGCTTCTTTCCAAAAGAATCATCCAGTCGGTTGCGTATCATCAGGGAGGCAATAATGCCTGGCAGCGTACAAATGCAAACCCAGATGAAGAAATTAGTGTAACCGATATGTTCCTGTATCCATCCGGCAGGCATACCCGGAATCATCATGCCGAGTGCCATAAATCCGGTTCCGATGGCATAGTGTGCTGTTTTATGTTCACCTTCCGCGATATAAATCAGATAGAGCATATAGGCGGTAAAGCCGAAGCCGTAACCCAATTGCTCGATAGCTACACAAATGGCAATAAATAGGGGATTGTCCGGGGGAGTGGCAGCCATCCATACATATAAGATATCCGGGAGATTGATAGCTAATGCCATGGGTAATATCCATTTCTTGAAGCCGTCGCGGGAAACGAGGAATCCGCTGATAATTCCACCAAGTAGCAACGCTATGACACCTATGGTGCCGTAGATCATTCCGACTGTTGCCGTAGATAGAGCCAGTCCTCCTTTTTCTGAAGCATCCAGTAGGAAGGGGGAAGCTATTTTGGCTAACTGTGACTCTCCCAACCGATAAGTAAGTAGGAAAAAGAACATAAGCCCGAGGTGCTTCTTCTTGAAGAAAGTGACAAAAGTCAGGAGAAAATCCTCTAACAACTTACCCGCTGTGAGTCCGGGACGTTTGACGTCGGAATCGGGATGGGGGAGGATAAAACGATGATATAGCGTAAGAGCCAGAAATAATCCTGCAAGGAGGTAAAAAGTGATACTCCACGCCAGAGGAATATTGTTTTGTGATGTTTCCAACCATCCGGCGAGCATGACTAGAATCCCCTGACCGAAAATATTGGCGAGTCGGTAGAATGTGTTTCGGATGCCTACAAAGAAAGATTGCTCTTTGTTGTTGAGTCCGAGCATGTAGAAACCGTCTGCTGCGATGTCATGAGTAGCGGAACTGAATGCAAGTAGCCAGAAAAAGGCGAGGGTGAATTGTACATAGTGCGCAGTTGGAATAAAAAAGGCGATGCCTGCGAATCCGGCAGCGATGAAACCCTGCATGGCAATAATCCAGGAACGTTTCGTTTTCACCAGGTCGACGAATGGACTCCATAATGGTTTGATAGTCCAGGGAAGATAGAGCCAGGAAGTATATAAGGCTATTTCAGTGTTGGATAATCCCAGACGCTTGTACATGATAACAGCAATCGTCATTACCGCTACATAAGGCAACCCTTCTGCAAAGTAGAGGGTTGGAATCCAGCTCCAGGAATTTCTTTTTATTGTTGGTGTCGTCATGGTATCGTTCCTTTTTTATTGATATTGTTTTTCGAGCGTACTACCCGGGTAATAGTGGGACAGCATTTCTTCATACTTATAACCTTGCTCTCCCATTACGGCAGCACCAATCTGGCAAAGTCCTACTCCATGTCCCCATCCGGCTCCGGTAAGAATAAACCGTGAAGGTATTTCATTCTCATTTCTTTTAGATTCTTGCTCTTCTCTATATTCCTTGTCTATTACGAAAGCGGAACTATAAAGATGGGAAGTTGATAGAGTACGGCGTATTTCCAGTTCCTTCCCTATAATAAGCGTCCGTAAGGTGCCTACAATCTTCAATCGGACAAGGCGTCCCGAAGTCCCCCGTTCTATGGGCATTAAATCCAGAATTTGTCCGAAGTCAATCCCTGAACGTTGATGAATCAGTGCTGATAGCTCTTGTTGGGAATAGCTGACTTTCCAACGATAGAAGTCTGCCGTTTCTTGGTCATAGTTGTTTAATACCTGGCTTAGAATCTTTTTATCCTGCGTGTTGCAGAACGCGACGGGCGAAGTACGTATCCATTTATCAGCTTCCGTCTCTATCATCAAATCGGGTAGTTGGTTTTCGACCTTACAATCCCGTTGACCAATGAGATAAGGATGCTTTACGGTTTCCCAACAATTCTGGAACTCTTCAAAAGCTCCACCGCAACATTTAGAGAAACGGGCGTCACAAATTGTTCCTTTATACATCAACGCTTCCCCTCGCGTGGCAGCGACTGCTTCGATAGCCTGAGTTGCTGAAGCTCGTGTAATTCCCTGATACCGCTGGCAGTGATCATCGGCGCATACGTCGAAGTTCGTGTGCGCTTCATGGTCATACCATTTTATTAATGAAGAATGAAGAATGGAGAATGAAGAATGGGCTGCGCTGTCTTTCTGCAAAGCTCCTTTAAATTCTTCATTCTTCATTCTTAATTCTTCATTTCTTTCTTTTATCTTATCGAGTAACCAGCTTCGGGAAATAACGGCATGAGCTTTCAGAAGTTCTAAAGAAGCTGTGGCACTCATCTCTGATGAAATCACGCTAGTGAGATATTCCTCAATCGAAATCACATTGATAGCAGTTAGTTGCTCTTCTTCGACGATAATCTTTAGCTCTCCTTTGAATCGCTGTGCTTCTTTGCGTTCCCAATGGAAATTGATGCCAATGGTAACACCTTGCAATTCAAAATAAGTATTGGTATTTTGTTGGGGAGTGAAAGAGATTTCATCGTATTCTTTTCCTTGCCAATAGATTTTTCCGTTCCGGTAAACAACCTTTTGTGTTCCGGAGCTTTCCATTCCATCGGAAGAGGTGAATCTTTCCGGAAAAGAAAAATCAATTTCTTTTCCGGAAAGGATACCAACTGTTATTTGAGGTTCTGTCATAATGTGGCTTTAAGTCGTTCTACTAGTCCTTGTAGCTCCTCTTTGGATATGGATACTTCCCGGTAGATGTCGTATATCTTTTGAGAAGTCAGTTTCTCCATGTCTTCCTCGCGAGCAACAGGGAATATACCATTCATCTCAGCAATGGCAGGACTGACCAAGATTTGTTCGTCTCCTTCTTTGTAATAACAGTCGGGGCGATGTTTGGCGCGTAAGTAAATAACACAACTGTAAGGGTGGGGAGCGACCGATTCAAATTCATCGTCATAATCCTCTCCGAAGTCTTCTTTGGTCCTTTCCAACCCATACCAAGCAAGGATGTTCATCATTGGTTCTTTTCCGCTATTATCGGAGGCGAGGAAATCGTAAATCAGATGAAAGGTTTCCGACATTATTTTCTTGTTCTTCGCTCGGATATGGATTAAGCTAACAGGGTCATTTAGGTAATTTATTACCAGATTATCACGGCTTACCAACTCTTGATTGTTTTTTCTGACCGGACTAAATGGCCCATTCATCCATTCTTCTTTTCTGCAGGCCTGGAAATGAGCATGGTCGGGAGCAGAGGCTCCACATTCCGGCCCATTATACATGAGGAAGTACTCTCTCATTATGTCGGTGAGTCCTATCATGTCTTTAAAACGTCCAGCTATGGATTGCGGTAAATGTCTCTCGTCGGCAATTGTCAAGTGATGATTGAAAATTGGATAGGGGTTTACCAATATCTGATAATTTTTATAGCTGAGGAATTCTTGTTCCTGCGGGCGGTTTGTCGGGCAGAGAAAGCATGGTCGTGAGTGAATAGAAGCGGCATCTGTCGGCGCGGTAGTCGAAAGAATGCGTTTCGGGTTAGGAAATAGTTTTACTTCTTCGCCAGAGCCATCTATCCATCCATCTATATCTCTTCTTTGCTTATGATACTGTTTCAGTGCCTGATAATTCTCCTTAGCAAGTTCCCATGAACAGATTTGATTATCGAATAGCTGTTCTATTTCCCCCTGGAACTTCTCTGCCTTCCTTTTCTTTTGTTGTCGGATGCGCTGTTTCAGTTCCCATGTGCGAAGCCGGTCTTTATACAAGTTGTTTTGGTTGACTTTCTCGATAGACAATGCAGCGTCCGAGTTTCCCTCCCATCGGCGGCAAAGGTAAACCACGTCATATATTCTGCCTATCTGATAATCGCGTGAAATGCTCAATCCAAGGGCATAGTCCTCTCCATAGCTTGTGTTCGGGACTTTAATCTCCCGAAGAATGGGTGTATAGAACGCACGGGGGGCTCCCAGACCATTGATACGTAATGCGTTGTTTCGTCCGTTGTCGGGTGTCCATTCTTTATGGTCGATGATGCCGGGTGCAATTTCCTGCATCTCAAAATCGGTCATCATATAAGTGCCGATTACCATGGCGCATTTCTGTTGATAGAAAGCGTCGACTATGATTTGTAGGGTATGCTTGTCTTTGTACACATCGTCACTGTCAAGCTGAACGGCAAACTTTCCGCATTTTTCATGGTAGATGCCTACATTCCAGCAGCCACCGATGCCAAGACCGTCCTTGTTAGGAATGACGTGAATCAGCCGTTTGTCCGTGCTTAGTGACTGAAGTACTTCAGACGTGCCGTCTGTTGAATGGTTATCAATCACGATGACATTGAAAGGGAAAGTCGTTTGTTGACTTAAAGCCGACAGAACAGCCTCTTTAATCGTGCTTATGCGGTTGCGCACGGGGATAATGACAGAAGCTTCATATTCGAAAACGGAATCTGAAAAGTCCACAAGTCCGGCATCCGGATTCAGATAGCCGCCGATTGCTTTTAAATGAGTGGTACATGCCTGTTCCATCTCGATTTGTACCTGGCGATTTTTAGGGTCTACGTAGTCAAATTGTTTTTCACCGCTTTTTCGTTGGTCATTTTCTACCTCCGTATATAGATATTCATTGATATGTACCAGTTCGCTCTTTTGAGAAACTTTGAGTCTTAAATCATATAGACCGGCATATTGATACTTTTCATTTGCAGCTTTTGCTGCTTTCTTGAAATCATCGCTTCGGAACAATAACAATGAACCAAAATTGAAATCATCTCGAAGGCTGCCAGGTTGATAGTCAATAACCGGAGTCGGTTTCAATGTGCCGCCCACCTGTTGATAATGGTCCGCATATACCATGCCTGCTTGGGTCATTTCCATGATTTGAACCATTCTGTCAAGAGCGAACAGATTCAATTGCAGTGCGGTACGTTTGGTGTAAAGTAGAGTATACGTTCCGTCCGAGTGTGCGGCAATGGCTTGCATGGCTTCTGTGGATTGTAACTTTTCTACATTGATGAGGTCACATCCCGGGAGACAGACATTGGTAATAGGGGATGCTAATAAATAGATGTTATCTACTAACTCCGATGCACGTAATTCTTTTACTGTTTGCATGGTTTCTTCCAACTTGCTAAAAGGAAGAAAACAGTTGATTGTTGTTTTCATTTTTTTTTTTTTTTATTTAGTAGCAGGAGTGGGTTGTGATGTCTCTTTGTCTTGTTTCTTAATGAGCAAAGATAGCCCGATGAAGGTAAACAAAGCATTGATGATCAGTAGCTCATAGCTGATTTGGTAACCGTTGAACCATGCTTCTGAATTTCTTTGCAGGATATAGCAAAGTGCAGGGGAAGCGATAGCTACTAACGGAATATATTTATCATAAACTTGTTTCTTGGTGAAAATGCCGAAGGCGAATAACCCGAGAATAGGGCCATACGTATAACTTGCCAGTGTATAAATCGCATCAATGACACAGGTGTTGTTCAGCAGGTTGAAAACGAAAATAACGATTCCCATCACAACTGCCATACCGATGTGTACGTGTTTGCGTATCTTGCTAAGTGCTGTATCTCCTTTTCTCTGTGCATGTAAGATATCTACCGTAAAAGAAGTGGTCAGGGCTGTCAAAGCCGAGCCGGCAGCAGAATAAGCGGAAGCGATTAATCCGATGATAAAGAGTATGCCGACTATTCCCGGGAAGTAACTTCCTGTAGCAATCATAGGAAATAGCTCATCACTTTTATCCGGATTTACTATTCCTTGCGTTGCCGTGAACGTATAAAGTAATACGCCAAGCATCAGAAAGAGCAGAATGACGAAGAACTGTGAAATGCCACTCGTAATCATGTTCTTTTGAGAATCCCGGAAGTTCTTGCAACTAAGATTGCGTTGCATCATATCCTGATCGAGTCCGTTCATGGCGATGACTGTAAATACTCCTGCAAAGAACTGTTTGAAGAAATACCGTTTGTCGTTCGCATCATCAAAAAAGAATGTTTTGGAGAAGTCACTATCTGATATGGTGGTAACCAGTCCGCTAAAGTTGAGGTGCAAACTGGAAGCTATGTAATAAATACATAGTACCACAGAGACTACCAGGCAGAATGTTTTCAGTACATCGGTCCATATTAACGACTTTACTCCTCCCCGGAATGTATAGAGCCATACGATAAATACAGTAAGAATCACATTCAACAGGAAAGGAAGGTGGAAAGGTTCGAAGATTAGCAGTTGCAGCGTCAGGCATACGAGGAACAGTCGGACGGCTGCTCCCAGCATCTTCGAGATGAAGAAAAACCATGCTCCTGTCTTATAGGATGAAGCTCCGAATCTGTTCTCTAAATATTCATAAATAGAAACCAGATTCATCCGGTAGAAAAGTGGAACGAGTACAAATGCAATGATAAACTGTCCGACGATAAAGCCGAGCACCATTTGCAAATAAGAGAAACTGCTGGTTTGTACCATACCCGGAACAGAAACGAAAGTAACTCCCGAAATGGTAGAACCGATCATGGCAAAAGCAACAATATACCATGCCGATTTGCGGTTCCCTACAAAGAATCCCTCATTGTCGGCTTTGCGTCCTGCTATATAAGAGACCGTAAACAGGATTATAAAGTATGCCACAATCGTAATAGATATAACGGCTGGACTCATATCTGCTATTTAAATTCGTTTGAGGATAAATGATCCGAATCTGTTTTCTTTGTCTACAAAAGTAGGGAATTTATTATAGATATGTACACTCTTAGATGTTTTTTATTCCGGGTGTTCCTCCGGTAGTATGCTTGGATGAACACCAATTCTTATTGAGTGAAGACAATTCCGGCGATTTCTTTCCAAGTGAGATACCGGTTGTCTTTTTGCTGTCGGAATCATGCATCTCATCTCTGAAACAACAAGTGTCGAACGTATGTCCTTTTTCCGGTTTCTCGCTACTGGAAAGTGCCAGATAGCCTCCGTCATTACTAAGAGCCGGGAATTTAGATATTTCTATCAGGTTTTCTACATTTACTTTATGTTTTTGAATGACTTTGCCGGGGTATTTGGTGAAGCAAAGATAACCTTTGGATGGAATGGTGAGGGGATCGGAGGATTTCTCATTGGAGAGAGTTGTAATACTGTATACGGTGCCGTTTTCATACATTTTATATAGATAGAGGGCTGGGAGACTGATCGCTTTTTCACCCGGATTATAGATTTCTATATATTCTGCGCCATCAGTAGCATTATCATACATTATTTCATTAAAAAGAAGTATTCCTCTTACGTCTTCCGGTAGTTCGGGAGTGTCCGGATGATCCGGAATATCCGTTCCCGGTTCATCTGGTGTTTCATCAGGTGTAGTGTCCGTTTCTACATCATTGGACAACTGTATATGGTGGAATGTGAATCCTTTGCAACGTGTTTTGGTGTAGATACAATATATGCCGCAGCAGAGTGAAGTCTGTATATTTGTATCTTTCACTTGTTTCTCTTTTACGTATTCGTTCTCGGATTCGAGTCGTGTCCAAAAAGTCCAGTAGCCGTTCTTGTCACATTCCACTTTTATATATAGCTTCGGTGAATTATTTCCTTTCATCAGTTCTCTGCCGGAAGCCAGTAGTTTAAGTTCGTCCCCATTCTGGCGGTAAAGGGCTACATTATCTTTTGCTCCTCCTATCTGAATATAATAACCGTTTAGCTTACCGGAAAGCACATTGGAAGAAGCAGCTAAATAAAACCGTGCATAATTGTTGGCAGAAGGATTGAAAGTGAGGTGAACGCCGAATTCCCAACGGGTGTTTTTTACGGAAATGGAAGGTATGGTGACGTAAGCTGTTCCGGCATCTTCCTGTGGATCATTCAGATGGATTCCCTCTTTGGAATTGATTGTGAACTTGTCTGTTTCCCCTTCCCATGGAAGTTCGGAAGTAGCTATATCTTCTCCTTCCAAATCTTCTTTTTCTTCCTCATCAGCAGGTAGTGAACAGTTATAGAATAAAATAACGAAAAGACTTAAGAGCATATATACTTTGCAATTTCTCATACGGTTTTTAATGAAGTTGTTTTACTTGAACCGTATTTGTTTGTGAAGAACGCAGAGGCAATTGCGGTTGGTATTATCTGTTACGAAGACAAAGGTATGGTTTCTTGTTGGATAAATAAAAATTATGGTCCATAGATTCATATATGCACGAAGAAATCATAGAAAGGGGACCATCTAAAGCCTATAGTTTATATAGTTTTGGATGGTCCCCCTATAAATAGTTATCAGTTATTATTTCTGATGTACTATATTAGATATTCTTTACTTTAATCAGATATTCGGCAATCTGAACTGCATTCAGTGCAGCACCTTTTTTAATTTGGTCACCTACAATCCAGAAAGTCAATCCGTTTTCGTTTGTCAGATCTTTGCGGATACGACCTACATATACGGGATCTTTTCCGGCCAGGAACAACGGCATCGGATATTCCTTTTCTGCCGGATTGTCCTGAAGAACCAGCCCTTCGCCGTTAGCGAATGCTTCACGAGCTTCTTCTACGGAAATCGGACGTTCTGTTTCTACCCAGATACTTTCAGAGTGAGCGCGTAATGCTGGAACACGTACACAAGTTGCACTCACCTTTACGTCAGAATGCATGATCTTACGTGTCTCATTATACATTTTCATCTCTTCTTTCGTATAACCGTTTTCTGTAAATACGTCAATCTGCGGAATCAAGTTGAAAGCCAACTGATAAGCGAACTTATCTACAGTTACAGGCTCGTTTGCCAATACCTGACGATATTGTTCGTACAATTCGTCCATAGCGGCAGCACCTGCACCACTTGCTGCCTGATAGGTAGACACGTGCACGGTTTTTATATGAGAAAGCTTTTCGATGGCTTTCAGTGCAACTACCATCTGGATAGTCGTACAATTCGGGTTGGCAATTACGCCACGTGGACGCTCCAATGCATCTTCTGCATTTACTTCAGGCACAACCAAAGGCACATCGGCATCCATTCGGAATGCGCTAGAGTTGTCGATCATCACAGCACCATACTTGGTGATGGTTTTCTCGAACTCCTTAGATGTTCCCCCACCGGCAGAAGTGAAAGCAATGTCTACCCCTTTAAAGTCATCGTTGTGTTGTAAGAGTTTCACCTCGATCTGTTTACCACGGAAAGTATATGTTGTTCCGGCACTACGTTTAGAACCGAATAAAACTAACTCGTCCATCGGGAAGTTTCTCTCATCAAGCACGCGCAGGAACTCTTGTCCTACGGCTCCGCTTACGCCAACAATAGCTACTTTCATCTTTTTCTTTTGTTAAATTGTGAATACTGTAATTCTCTCCCTATATTGTCTAATAGGAAAGACTTGGCTGCAAAATTATAACAATTTGCCATATTATCAGCAATCTGGGAGAGAAATATTTTAGTTTTTGGCGGATTATTCATGCTTTCGTATAGTTGGGGTATGTAATCTTCATCGAGATGCTGTATTTATTTATTTCTTTGCCTAATAGGATTAACTTTACAGCTTATTCTTATTTCGTTCCACTATGGTTATTCTTTCGTTCCACTATAGTGTTCCGCAAGGGAAACTATAGTGTCTTTTGCGGAACACTATAGTGGAACGAAAGAATGGTAGCGAATGACAGGGCAGACGCATTATATTTTTTACTATCCTACTCCTGTTTTCATTCTATTTATATAATTGATTATTAACTTATTAATTCTTTCTTATTTCGACTATTTTCCTTATCTTTATAAGATATTATAAAACATAAACTAACATGAAAATAGGGATAATTGACCTTTGTAAACAAATAGAAGATCCTAGAATGAACCGTAAAAAAGTCCATAAAATGGAAACCATCGTCTATATATCCATTGCTGCTGTAATTTGTGGTGCCCAATCCTGGAATGAGATTGAGGAATTTGGCAATGCCAAAATTGCTTTTTTCAAAAGTCGCATACCTAATCTGGAGTTCATCCCCAGCCATGATACTTTTAATAGATTCTTTAGCATCATAAAGCCCGAATATTTTGAGTTGATCTTCCGTAATTGGGTCAAACAAGTCTGTCAGGAGGTGAAAGGGGTTATAGCTATAGATGGCAAACTTATGCGTGGTCCAAGTAAATGTGACGGAGAACATACGACGGGAAAGGAAGGATTCAAATTATGGATGGTTTCCGCATGGTCCGCTGCCAATGGAATTTCTTTAGGACAAGTGAAGGTGGATGATAAAAGTAATGAAATTACCGCTATTCCATTGTTACTAAACTCTTTGGATCTCAATGATTGCATTGTCACAATTGACGCGATGGGCTGCCAGACAGATATAACACGGACCATCATTGAGCGTGACGCAAATTATATTATAGCTATAAAGGATAACAAGAAGAAAAACTATCAACTGGCCAAACAGATCATTGAAGATTATCAGGATAAAGACGAAATAATCAATAGAGTCACCAGGCATGTGTCTCAAAATACCGGACATGGAAGGATAGAGACAAGAACTTGTACTGTAGTTAGTTATGGACCTATAATGGAAAAAATGTTTAAAAAGAAACTTGTGGGACTGAAGTCTGTTGTTGGGATAAAATCGGAAAGAACAATAGTGGCAACAGGAGAATATACACAAGAGGTAAGATACTATGTAACTTCAATGGATAATACCAAACCGGACGAAATTTCCTCTGCCATCAGACAGCATTGGTCTATTGAAAATAATCTGCATTGGCAACTGGATGTTACCTTTCGAGAAGACTATAGTAAAAAGGTCAAAAATGCAGCCAGAAACTTTTCCGCAGCAACAAAAATGGCACTTACTATCCTGAAGAAGGATAAAACAACTAAAGGAAGTATGAATCTAAAAAGGCTAAAAGCTGGGTGGGATGAAAAATATTTATCAAAACTTTTACAGGATAATGATTTTTAATGCGTCTGCCCTGTAGCGAATGAAGTAACTTCAGATAGGTAAGCAATTATAAAAAAAATGCCTGAGTGAATACTTGTCATGATAGTACATTCCGTCCATCAGTATAGAAAGGTATGACGATTGTTTTCATATATGATGTCTTTTTTCTAAAAATAGGAGTGAAAAGACCCGGGAAAAGTTAAAATGACCCTTAGACATTCATTGTGATTCTGCAAACTTTTTTGTTCCTTTGCAGAGAATTCCTAAAACCACAGCCTATGAACCTGTTTGATCTCAATTTAACTCTGCCGATATCTGATCCGACCTGGGTGTTCTTTCTGGTGCTAATTATCATTCTCTTTGCTCCGATGATTCTCGGGCGTCTCCATATTCCTCATATTATAGGTATGATTCTGGCGGGTGTGTTGATTGGCGAACATGGTTTTCATGTGCTCGATCGTGACAGCAGTTTTGAACTGTTCGGTAAAGTGGGACTCTATTATATAATGTTTCTTGCCGGTCTTGAAATGGATATGGAGGACTTTAAGAAGAACCGGACGAAAAGTATAGTCTTCGGTTGGCTTACCTTTCTGATTCCTATGGCGCTGGGAATATGGAGCAGTATGAGTATGCTGGGGTATGGATTTCTCACGGCAGTGTTATTGGCAAGTATGTATGCTTCCCATACACTGATTGCCTATCCTATTATTAGCCGTTACGGATTGTCGCGTTTGCGTAGTGTCAATATAACCATTGGCGGTACTGCCGTTACTGTTACCCTTGCTTTGATAATTCTTGCCGTTATAGGCGGTATGTTTAAGGGCACTGTTGATGGTTGGTTCTGGGTGTTTCTTGTGGGCAAAGTAGCTTTCCTCGGTTTTCTGATTGTTTTCTTCTTTCCGCGTATCGGACGTTGGTTCTTCCGTAAGTACGATGACAGCGTGATGCAGTTTGTGTTTGTGCTGGCGATGGTATTCCTCGGGGGAGGATTGATGGAATTTGTAGGGATGGAGGGAATTTTAGGAGCTTTTCTGGCGGGCTTGGTATTGAATCGCCTGATTCCTCATGTATCTCCTTTGATGAACCGGCTGGAGTTTGTGGGAAATGCTCTGTTTATTCCTTATTTTCTGATAGGTGTCGGAATGATAATTGATGTTAGAAGTCTGTTCACGGGTGGCGAAGCATTGAAAGTAGCTATTGTGATGACAGTGGTGGCAACCTTTAGTAAATGGCTGGCTGCCTGGATCACGCAAAAGATATACCATATGCAGTCGAATGAGCGTAGCATGATATTCGGTTTGAGTAATGCACAGGCTGCGGCTACACTGGCGGCAGTGCTGATCGGTCACGAAATCATCATGGAGAACGGAGAACGATTGCTAAACGATGATGTGTTGAATGGTACGGTAGTGATGATTCTTTTCACTTGTGTTATCAGTTCTTTGGTTACTGAACGTGCCGCCCGTCGTTTTGCTCTGGATGAAAATGGACAGTCGGAAGAAGAAGCTAAAAAGATAAATACGGAACAGATCTTGATCCCGGTTGCTAATCCGGAGACAATTGAAGATCTTATCAATCTGGCCTTGGTGATAAAGGATGCCAAACAGAAGAATGCATTGATTGCATTGAATGTGATTAATGATAATAACAGTTCGGAGAAAAAGGAACAGCAGGGTAAGCGTAACTTGGAGAAAGCTGCCATGATTGCTGCCGCTGCCGATGTCCCTGTCACGATGGTGAGCCGTTATGATTTGAATATCGCTTCGGGAATTATCCATACAATCAAAGAGTACGAAGCTACGGATATTGTGATCGGCCTGCACCGGAAAGCTAATATTGTCGACTCTTTCTTCGGACATTTGGCTGAAAGTTTGCTGAAAGGTACGCATCGTGAAGTGATGATTGCCAAATTCCTGATGCCGGTTAACACTTTGCGTCGAATCAATATTGCCGTTCCGCCTAAGGCCGAATATGAGTCGGGTTTCTCAAAATGGGTGGAGCACTTCTGTCGTATGGGAAGCATCCTGGGCTGCCGGGTACATTTTTTTGCCAATGAGCGTACATTGATGCGTATTCAGCAGCTAGTGAAGAAGAAATATGCAGGTACCCCGACGGAGTTTTCAATATTGGATGAATGGGACGATCTGTTATTATTGACGGGGCAGGTAAATTACGACCATTTGCTGGTAGTTGTTTCCGCCCGCCGGGGATCTATCTCTTATGACACTTCTTTTGAACGTCTGCCGGCGCAACTGGGAAAATATTTCTCTAATAATAGCTTGATAATCTTGTATCCCGATCAATTTGGCGAACCGCAGGAAATTGTATCATTCTCTGATCCTCGCGGACACAATGAGTCTCAGCATTATGAGAAAGTTGGTAAATGGTTCTATAAATGGCTAAAGAAAAACTAATGGAAAGATACGACTGGCAACAGAGAACAGCACTCCTGTTAGGAGAAGAAAAGATGGAACGCATCCGGAACGCGCACGTATTGGTCGTGGGATTGGGTGGAGTGGGGGCTTACGCCGCCGAGATGATCTGCCGCGCAGGAGTCGGACGGATGACGATTGTAGATGCTGATACAGTGCAGCCTACCAATATGAATCGTCAGTTGCCGGCCATGCATTCCACATTGGGAAAGGCGAAAGCGGAAGTATTGGCTGCCCGTTATAAAGATATAAATCCGGAAATCGAATTAACCGTTCTGCCCGTCTACCTGAAAGATGAGAATATACCGGAACTGTTGGATGCCAATCAATATGATTTTATAGTAGATGCTATTGATACGATCAGTCCGAAATGCTTTCTGATTTATGAAGCGATGAAACGTCGTATAAAGATTGTTTCCAGTATGGGGGCAGGAGCGAAGAGTGACATCACCCAGGTCCGTTTTGCCGATCTTTGGGAAACGTATCATTGCGGTTTAAGCAAGGCGGTACGGAAACGCTTGCAGAAGATGGGAATGAAACGGAAACTTCCGGTAGTGTTCAGTACGGAACAAGCCGATCCGAAAGCCGTGTTGCTGACGGATGATGAACAGAATAAGAAATCGACATGTGGAACAGTTAGTTATATGCCGGCCGTGTTTGGGTGTTATCTGGCTGAATATGTCATTAAACGATTATAAGGCTATTATGATAAAACTAGAAGGGATTACGAAGAGTTTCGGCTCATTACAGGTGTTGAAAGGCATTGATCTGGAAATCAACAAAGGAGAAATTATTAGTATTGTAGGCCCGAGCGGTGCGGGTAAAACTACGTTATTGCAGATAATGGGCACTTTAGATGAACCGGACGCAGGTGTGGTACAGATTGACGGAACAGTGGTGAGTCGGATGAAGGAGAAAGAACTATCTGCATTTCGTAATAAGAATATTGGTTTTGTTTTCCAGTTTCACCAACTACTGCCGGAGTTCACGGCATTGGAAAATGTGATGATTCCCGCTTTAATCGCCGGGGTGTCTTCGAAGGAGGCGCACGAACGCGCTATGAAGATTCTGGATTTTATGGGACTGGTTGACAGGGCTTCTCATAAACCGAATGAATTGTCGGGAGGCGAGAAACAACGGGTGGCGGTAGCGAGGGCTTTAATCAACGATCCGGCAGTTATTCTGGCAGACGAACCATCCGGTAGTCTGGATACACATAATAAAGAAGATTTACATCAACTGTTCTTCGATTTGAGAGACCGGCTGGGGCAGACTTTTGTCATTGTGACGCATGACGAGGGGCTTGCCAAAATTACGGACCGGACCGTTCATATAGTGGATGGTATGATTAAAAAAGATTAATTAGAGAACCTAATTCCTAAAAATGTATACCAAAAAGGTAGAGCCTTGCAAGTGTTCTATCTTTTAGCTATATATTTATAGTCGCTTCTCTACGGAAGTCTGTGAAGATGATAGTAGAGTGTTTGTTTTGTTTGTGTGTGATGCATTCTTGTCTGGTGTGATAGGAATGCATCTTTTTTTTATTAATTATAACAAATGTAGGGCTCTAGCCGTTCAAGATCAATAGGAGTGAACTCCTCATAGAGAGATAATTGCTTCAGACTTTTTAAGAATCCTTTCTTTTTCCGATATTCTATGATAACCTTTGCTTGGTAGTAGTTTATGTATGGATGATGCATCATTCGTTCCATACCGGCTTTATTTACATTGATGCGGCGTGTCTGATGGGTGTCAATGGAAAACCACGGACGGAGTTTCTCTGCCTTTAGATGAATCTCCTGTAACTGCTCTATTCGGAAAAAGCCTCCCAGCCGTTCGCGGTAATTCACAATCATCCGGGCAATGCTGCTTCCGATTCCCGGAATCTTCTTCAGTTCGGTGGTATCTGCGGAGTTGAGGCTGATGATAGTTCCCGGGAGATATTTCACAATGGTGTCCCGTTGTATGCTTGGTGTGGTTAACAATCGTACCGTGTCTTTATTTGTCGAACTGAAATCTTCTGTAATTTGTATATAAGGACGAAGAGTCTGGTATTGTTCTTCCGTGAGTCCATATATCTTTCGGAAATCTTCTGGGTGGCGGAATTTACCTTGTTTATAGCGATAGTGCAGGATATTCTTTATCATCCAGGATGGTAACCCAAGCGAAAGAAAAGTAGTAGAGTCTGCGATGTTCGGATCGAACACCGCAAGTTTGATTTCCCTTTGAGGGGATGATTGAAAAGAATGACCGGACTTTTGGTGAGGTTGGGTTTCCCGGAGGGAGGAAATAAAGTCGTTGTATTCCTTATCGAACTTCTCGTTCTCTCTGCAGTCGGTATCTTCAGCGTGTGTGAAAAAGGAGAAGAGTTTAGGGGCGGCATATACTCCTAAAATAAGAACGACAAGGACGATAATGCCTTGTCGTTCAGTTTTAGTATAATAAAGGAAGTCTTTCCACATTATAGCTTGATTAATCCCAGTTCATTGATAAATATCAGTGAGATGGCGATTGGTGCCATATATTTTAATATAAAGATAATGAGTTTGTATACCGGTACCTTTAATGAACCGTCATTGGTAATCTCCGACCATACAATCTTCTTGTCCAGATACCATCCGGTAAAGAGGGAGATGCACAATCCGCCCAGTGGTAACATGATTTTAGCTGTTACAAAGTCGAAGAGGTCGAACATGCCCAGTCCGAAAACGGTAAATCCTTTCATGACTCCCAGTGATAATGAACAGAATATTCCGAGGAAGACACAACCGCCGGTGACTAACCTTGCTGCTTTTCCACGGGAGAGGTTGAACTCCTCATGTAAATAAGCGGTTACTACTTCGTGCAAGGAAATAGTAGAAGTTAAAGCAGCCATTGCCAACAACGCGTAGAACATGACAGAGAATATATATGCCAGTATGGGAACTCCGCTAAATGCCTGTTGGAATACATTAGGCAGGGTGATAAAGATCAGACTCGGACCAGAATCAGGTTGTATGCCTACGGAAAAAGCTGCCGGGAAAATGATAAATCCGGCTAGTATCGCCACAAAGGTATCAATGATTCCTACGCTGAAAGCTGTTTTAGTCAGGTTGGTTTCTTTGCTGAAATAGGAGGCGTACGTGCAAAGGCATCCCATTCCCAAACTCAATGAGAAGAACGCCTGTCCCATGGCACTCAAAAATACATTTCCGTCCACTTTGCTAAAGTCGGGCTTGAGCAGGAATTCGATACCTGCACCGGCTCCCGGCAGAGTGACCGAGCAAACAACCAGTATGAGGATAATGATAAACAGGGTAGGCATCATGATCTTGGAGGACTTTTCGATTCCTTTTTCTACCCCTTTCACAATGATGAAATGAGTAATCAACAAGAATGCCACCAACCATACAACCGGTCTCCATGGGCTGCTGGAGAATTGTTGAAAAGAGGATATGAACTCTCCGGAGGTTTTTCCGGCAAAGCCATTAGTAGCAGCTTCAAAAATATATTCGAGTGTCCATCCTGCTACTACAGCATAATAACTAAGTATCAGGAAGCCTGCCAATACTCCCATGCGTCCTACCCAACGCCAATGTGTTCCAGGTGCTAATTTCTGATATGCTCTAGCTGTGTTAGCTCTCGAACGGCGTCCTATCAGGAACTCGGCAATCATAATAGGCAATCCCAGAAGAAGAATGCAGCCTAAATAGATCAATATAAAAGCAGCGCCTCCATGGTTTCCTGTTTCATAGGGAAACCTCCATATATTACCCAATCCGACTGCAGAGCCGGCAGAAGCGAGTATGACTCCTAATTTACTGCCGAAGTTTGCTCTATCATTTTTTGCCATAAATCTTGTTTTATCTTACAAATCGTTATAAAATATACGTATTAGAGCGCAAATATAGAAAATGATACTTATATTTGCACGAAAATTGTAATATTATTTAGATATGCTATCTTATATTAAGAAATATCCGATCTCGCTTTTTATCATTCTGACAGTGATTTATCTGTCGTTCTTTAAACCGCCTAAGACGGATTTAGATGAAATTCCCAACCTCGACAAACTGGTTCATGTTTGTATGTATTTGGGTATGTCGGGGATGCTGTGGCTGGAATTTTTGCGTGCACATCGCAGGGACAATGCTCCGATGTGGCATGCATGGGTAGGCGCATTCCTTTGCCCTGTACTTTTTAGTGGTTGTGTGGAATTGTTGCAGGAATATTGCACTACTTACCGGGGTGGAGACTGGTTGGACTTTGCAGCTAATACTACGGGAGCGATTCTGGCTAGTTTAGTGGCCTATTATGTCGTACGACCGAGGATGAAAATAAATAAGCAGTAAAAGGCAACCTATGAACAACAACGGTGAATGATAAACGGTGAACGGTGAATAATAAACGGTGAACGGTGAATAATGGTTGACTATATCATATCCATTATTCACCGTTTACCGTTCACCGTTTATCATTCCGGCTTTATAGAAATTCTACCGTTGAACTAAGTTTGATTCCATTGGAACCTTTAATGAGAATAGTATATCCTTTGGGTTTATCTTCTTGCAAATCCTTTATAACTTCCTGCACATTTGCATAAGTTTTAAAAGAATGTTCGCTTGCGGCAAACAGTTCTCCTACGAGCCATACTTTCTCAAAACCACTTTCTTTTATGTAGTCAACGATTTTCTGATGTTCGGCCGGGCTTTCAGCACCCAGTTCGCGCATATCTCCTAATATGAGCATCTTGTGGGGGACTGTCATGTTCCGGAAGTTTTGCAAAGCAGCCATCATGCTGGTTGGATTTGCATTATATGCGTCGATGATAAGCGTGTTATCTTCTGTCTTTTTAAGTTGGGAGCGATTGTTCTGTGGCGTATAGCTTGCCAAAGCCTCATCAATCTTCTTCGCTTCCACTCCAAAGAAACGTCCGATAGTGATGGCAGCCAGGGTATTCGGGAAATTATATTCTCCGATCAACTGTGTGCGAACTTGATGGCGTTCACCGTCCTTACCGGCTTTCCATTCGAAAGCGAGATAAGGCGAATTGTCAGTAATCTGTCCGTTGACATAGAGATCATCTTCAGTTCCATAAGAAATCAGGTTCAATCCTTGCGCGATATTCATCAAATAAGTGTTATCGTGATGAATAAAAGTGATGGCATCTTTCTTACGGAGGAAATCATATAACTCTCCTTTAGTCTTAATCACTCCTTCGAAAGAACCGAATCCTTCCAGGTGAGCTTTACCTACATTGGTAATAATGCCATAATCCGGTTCGGCTATTTCACAAAGAAACTTGATTTCTCCCGGATGATTGGCACCCATCTCGATAACAGCAAGGTCATGCTCCGGTTTCAAACGCAATAGGGTGGTCGGTACACCGATGTGGTTGTTGAGATTACCTAAAGTATAAAGCACGTTATGGGCTTGGCAGAGAACACTGGAAATTAATTCTTTGGTGGTCGTTTTCCCATTAGTGCCCGTAATACCGATCACACGCGTTCCGAGTTGGCGGCGATGATAGTTGGCAAGTTGCTGCATTGTCTGCAAGCAGTTGTCTACAAGTATATATCGTTTATCACCTTCTACGGCATATTCGGCTTCATCAATAATGGCAAATGCGCATCCGGAGTCTAGTGCTAGTTTTGCGAATGCATTACCGTTGAACGACTCACCTTTCAAGGCGATAAACAAAGAACCGTCCGGGCAGTTCCGGCTATCAGTAGTTACTGATTGGCAATCCAGAAAAATCTGGTAAAGAGCAGAAAGTTTCATAACCTGATCTTTTATTTAAAACGCTGCAAAGATAGGCTATTCTTTCGGATTTGATGGGAGTTCGGACAGATTTTTACTTAGGCATATACCAAAGGAAGAGTCAGTATCATCCGGCATCCGTCCGTATAGGAAGAGTCGATCCGGAGGCTGCCTCCTAACTTCTCGGCAATGCTCCGGCATATCGGCAGTCCGAGACCGGTGCCCTGTGTGAAAGAATTCATTTTGTAGAAACGCTCAAATACCGCCTCCTGCTGATCTTTCGGAATACCAGTTCCTGTATCGGTGACACTGATTTCAATTTTCTTTTCAACTTCCAGTACGGAATAAGCTATGCGGATACTGCCATGAGTTGTAAATTTGGCGGCATTATGCGCCAAGTTGTTCAACACCTGTGATATGCGTTCCGAATTACTGCGTATGAGCAGGTTTTCTTTTGCAGGTTCGAACAGAACTTCTACATCCTTTTGCCTGTTGTCTTTGGCCACTTCAGAGGCAAGCTGACAGATCGTATTCATATCTGTTTCATCATCTGTGGGCAGTTGCTCATATTGATCCAGTTCCGACAGAGCGAGCACGTCAGTGACCAGTCGGAGCAAGTCGTTACTGTTGCTCTTGATAATATTGACAAACTCCTGTGTTTCCGGACTATTGCTGTAGTGATCGCTTAACACCTGCGAGAAGCCTACAATAGAGTTGAGCGGTGTACGGATTTCATGGGTCATGCTCTGGATGAACGTTGTCTTCATCCGGCTGCTCGCTTCCGCTATGTCTTTGGCTTTACGTAATTCTTCTCTCGACACCGTAAGTTCCTCATTCTTTGTTTTGAGTTCTGCTTCCGAAACTTTCAGTTTGCGTTTCAGGAAATTTTCTCTATAAAGGAATAAGAATAGAATACCTAATAAAATAATCAATGAGATAATCAATGTTGTTTTATTATGCAACTCCTTTTCCTGTGCCTGGAGCATTAGTTCTTTCTTTTCGGCATTGAGTTTTTCAACGTTTAGTAAGGTGGCAAATTCGCTGCTGGCTACTTGCTCATTGGCTATTTTTAAGGAGTCATCGGTGTTGATATACATTTGCAGATATTTGACTGCCATGTTCATATTCCCCATCTTCTGGTAGATTTCTCCCTGTGTACGATAGTGACTGCTGCTAAGTATACTTTCGCTTAAACGGTGCTCTTCCTTTTCTTGCATCTCTGCAGCTTCCAGTGCTTTTTGATATTGCCTGGTCTGCTGATAGTACAAACATTCTATATTATACAGTCTCTTTTTGATCGATTCCAGTCTTTTATCCTGTTCGAATGCAATCTGACATTCCTTCAATATTTTTTCGGCTGCCTGAAAGTCACCGAACTTGCTGTAGTAGTTAACGTACTCCAACTTGGCAGATATTTGCTGTGTAGAAGAATTGGCTGTTGAAATGGCCTTTTCCACAGCTCTCAATGCTTCTTTTTGCTTTTTCTGGCTGATGTAATAGTTGGCTATCTGGGCATACGTCTGGGAAATATTATAGTTTTCGATATTGTATTTTTCAGTTAGTTCGATTTCCTTCAACCGCCATTCGAAGGCCATCGAATCGAATCTTTTGATAGTGTAGATTTGCGACATAATGTTGTAGCAACGGGACAAACCGGTTTTGTCATCCTCTTCCTGAGCTTCTTTTAACATATTTTGCACTTCATAAAGTGCTATGTTTGTTCTGCTTGTTTTTAAGTAATAGGTAACTAGCCTGTTGGCCCATGCAAAATAATAATATTTAGGCTGATGAGTGGCTTTGGCGAATTCTTTTACTTTGTTGGTATAGTGGATGACACTATCTTCATTGGTTCCCTGAAAATAATAGTAATCCAGTCGGGTGGCTATGGCTACTGCCTGCATTCGTTCATCATGCCGTTCACCGGCCATTCTGAACAATGTGTCGGACATGCTAAGCACAACAGGCTTTAATAAGTATTCTTGACAACGTTGATAATATTCATAGAGAGTAGAGTCAACATTGAAAGTTTCAGCCTCTTTTTGAGCTTTAGCAGTAGTGGTAAAGAACAAAATGAGGAAAAGAAATCCTACGTGAAATAGGGTTAATCGGCTCATGGTATGAATTTTTCGGTTTCTTCTATAGTTTGCAAATATACGTTTATTTCTTCTTTTTAGTACGAATACTTGCTTTTTTTATCTACATTTGTAGGCGATCTAAAAGGAATGTTGTCAATGATGAAACCTATATCTCCTATTTATATAAATGTAAAAGGGCGGTTGCTCGATCTTGCTACTCCGCAGGTGATGGGAATATTGAATGTAACTCCCGATTCTTTTTATTCCGGCAGCCGGATGCAGACCAAAGAGGACATTGCTGCCCGGGCCCGTCAGATACTTGATGAAGGTGCTTCGATTATTGATATAGGCGCCTATTCTTCACGGCCGAATGCCGAACATATTTCTGCTGAAGAAGAGATGAGCAGACTGCGTACCGGTCTGGAAATCCTGAACCGTAATCATCCGGAAGCCATTATCTCTGTTGATACTTTCCGGGCTGATGTAGCCGAAGAATGTGTGAAAGATTATGGAGTTGCTATGATTAATGATATAGCTGCCGGTGAAATGGATCACCGGATGTTTCAGACAGTAGCCGACTTGGGAGTGCCCTATATTATGATGCATATGAAGGGAACACCCCAAAGTATGCAGAAAGAACCGTCTTATGATAACCTGATTAAAGACGTTTTCCTGTATTTCGCTCGTAAAGTGCAGCAACTTCGCGACTTGGGAGTGAAAGATATCATTCTCGATCCGGGATTCGGATTCGGAAAAACATTGGAGCATAATTATGAACTGATGGCGCATCTGGAAGAATTCCACATATTCGAACTTCCCGTTTTAGTGGGAGTTTCGCGGAAATCAATGATTTATAAATTATTGGGAGGAACCCCGCAAGATTCGTTAAACGGGACAACCGTATTGGACACTGTTGCGTTGATGAAAGGAGCGCACATCCTGCGTGTACATGATGTGCGTGAGGCGGTGGAAGCTGTCCGGATCACAGAGAAATTAAAAATAGAGAGTGGATATGACAAATAAGAGGAGGGTGCATGTTTTTTGAGTTTGGCATAAAAGATTTTATCGATATCCTGCTGGTAGCTTTTGTTTTGTACTATACCTACAAACTGATGAAAGCTTCCGGCTCCATCAAGGTATTCACCGGAATTTTGGTTTTTATTCTGATCTGGCTGGTGGTGACACAAGTGCTGGAGATGAAACTGTTGGGTTCTATTTTCGACACATTGATGAATGTGGGTGTAATAGCGTTGATTGTGCTTTTCCAAGATGAGATACGCCGTTTCCTTTTGACTTTGGGATCTCACGGGCATGTCAGTGCATTGGCCCGTCTCTTTAGCGGATCGAAGAAAGAATCGTTGAAGCACGATGATATCATGCCCGTGGTAATGGCTTGTTTAAGCATGGGGAAACAAAAAGTTGGCGCATTGATTGTCATTGAGCATAATACTCCTTTAGATGAGGTCGTTCGTACGGGCGAATTGATTGATGCGGCAATCAATCAGCGTTTAATCGAGAATATCTTTTTCAAGAATAGCCCGTTGCACGATGGAGCGATGGTTATCAGCAAAAAACGTATCAAGGCGGCGGGATGTATCCTTCCTGTTTCCCATGATTTGAATATACCGAAGGAACTTGGTTTGCGGCATCGCGCAGCGATGGGAATCTCTCAACAGTCGGATGCACATGCCATTATTGTTTCAGAGGAGACGGGCGCTATCTCCGTAGCCTATCGCGGACAATTCTATCTCCGCCTGAATGCGGAAGAACTGGAAAGTCTATTGACAAAAGAAAACTGATTTTATTGTAATCACATACCGGACAAATGGTCGGAAGATGAGCATGGTAAAATGCCTCTCATCTTCCGACCATTGTTGTTTTATCTGCTATTTGGCGCTATTTTGCTTTATTTCCAACCCTTTTTGAATGATAATTATGCCCTCCTTTTTAGGTGAATCGCCTACCTTTGCCGTATACTATTAAAATTCTATTTTTGAATAAACCATGAAAAACAGATTGATTGCTTTACTGGTACTTTTTACAGTTATTTTCTTTAGTACTGCACAGGCGCAAACTACTGCACGGAAGTTTGAGGCAGGCAAGAACACATTCTTGCTGGATGGAAAACCGTTTGTGGTGAAGGCTGCCGAGTTGCATTACACCCGCATCCCGCAAGCTTATTGGGAGCATCGCATTGAGATGTGCAAGGCATTAGGCATGAATACTATTTGTATTTATATTTTCTGGAATATCCATGAACAGGAAGAAGGAAAGTTTGATTTTTCCGGTCAGAATGATATTGCAGCTTTCTGCCGTGCAGCACAGAAACACGGTATGTATGTCATTGTCCGTCCTGGTCCGTATGTATGTGCGGAGTGGGAGATGGGGGGACTTCCCTGGTGGCTGTTGAAGAAAAAAGATATAGCCTTGCGTACGCTCGATCCTTATTATATGGAACGGGTAGGCATCTTTATGAAAGAAGTAGGTAAGCAACTGGCTCCGCTGCAAGTGAATAAAGGGGGAAATATCATTATGGTGCAGGTAGAGAACGAGTACGGTTCTTATGGAATCGACAAACCTTATGTTTCTGCCGTGCGCGACCTGGTTCGTGAATCCGGTTTTACCGATGTACCTCTGTTTCAATGTGACTGGAGCAGTAACTTCACTAATAACGCGCTCGATGACCTGATTTGGACCGTGAACTTTGGAACAGGCGCCAATATCGACCAGCAATTTAAAAAACTTAAAGAACTTCGCCCCGAAACTCCGTTGATGTGTAGCGAGTTCTGGAGCGGATGGTTCGACCACTGGGGACGCAAACATGAGACACGTCCTGCAAAAGATATGGTACAGGGCATCAAGGATATGCTCGACCGGAACATCTCTTTCAGTTTGTATATGACTCACGGAGGAACGACTTTCGGACATTGGGGAGGTGCGAACAACCCGGCTTATTCTGCCATGTGCAGCTCATACGATTATGATGCTCCGATTAGCGAACCCGGATGGACGACTGACAAGTTTTTCTTGCTTCGTGACTTGCTGAAAAACTATCTTCCGGCAGGTGAGACGTTGCCCGCAGTGCCCGCAGCTCTGCCTGTTATTGAAATCCCCGAGTTTCACTTCCATAAAGTGGCTCCGCTTTTTTCAAATCTGCCGGAGGCAAAACAAACGGTGGATATTCAACCGATGGAACAATTCAACCAGGGATGGGGAACGATTCTGTATCGCACCACATTGCCCGAAACGACTCTTGCAGGCACCACTTTGAAAATTACGGAAGTGCACGACTGGGCGCAGATATATGCCGACGGTAAACTGCTGGCACGTTTAGACCGTCGTAAAGGAGAATTTACAACGACCCTGCCCGCACTGAAAAAAGGCACACAACTGGATATTCTTGTGGAAGCAATGGGACGTGTTAACTTTGACAAATCTATCCACGACCGCAAAGGAATCACCGAAAAGGTGGAACTTATTTCGGGTAACCGGGCTAAGGAATTGAAAAACTGGACGGTGTATAACTTCCCGGTAGATTATTCCTTTATAAAAGATAAGAAATATAGCGATAAAAAGATGTTACCGACTATGCCTGCCTATTACAAGACTACCTTCACACTGGATAAAGTAGGAGATACTTTTCTGGATATGAGCACATGGGGGAAAGGCATGGTCTGGGTGAACGGTCATGCAATGGGGCGTTTTTGGGAGATCGGTCCGCAGCAGACTCTCTTTATGCCAGGGTGCTGGTTGAAAGAAGGAGAGAATGAAATTCTTGTTCTGGATTTGAAAGGTCCTACCCGGGCTTCCATCAAAGGTTTGAAGAAACCAATTCTCGATGTGCTTCGTGAAAAAGCTCCCGAAACACACCGCAAGGATGGAGAGAAACTGAAACTGACGGGTGAGAAAGTGGTTCACGAAGGAGCTTTCACTCCGGGCAACGGCTGGCAGGAGGTACGATTTATCACTCCGGTGAAAGGACGTTATTTCTGTCTGGAAGCACTTTCTCCGCAAGCAAATGATAACATCGCAGCGATAGCGGAGTTTGATGTCTTGGGAGCTGATGGTAAACCGGTATCCCGCGAACATTGGAAGATTCGTTATGCCGATAGTGAAGAAACACGTAGTGGCAACCGTACAGCCGACAAGATATTCGACTTGCAGGAATCCACTTTCTGGATGACAGTGGACAATGTTCCTTATCCTCATCAATTGGTAATTGACTTGAGCAAAGTGGAAAATGTGACCGGTTTCCGCTATCTGCCCCGCGCCGAAAAAGGGTATCCGGGTATGATTAAGGAATATCGCGTATATGTGAAACCTGCTGATTTCAACTACTAAACAGTGAATGAACAAGAATAAAACAATGGATGAAAAAGCATTGAAATGATGATGAATATGAAGAAAAATATAATTCTTTTCGCATTCCTATTTATAGGAGTGCTGACTGGGTATTGCCAGCAATCTGCTTACCTGTTTGTTTACTTTACCGGCAATCGCATGAGTGAGGAAGCCGTCCGGATGGCTGTTAGTCTTGATGGATATAATTATAAAGCCTTGAATGGAAATCAGCCGGTACTTGATTCCCGTGTGATTAGTTCGACAGGTGGAGTGCGTGATCCCCATATTCTGCGTTGTGAAGATGGGAAGACGTTTTATATGGTGGTTACGGATATGGTATCCGGAAATGGATGGAGTTCTAACCGTGCCATGGTACTTTTGAAATCAAAAGACCTTGTACACTGGACTTCCAATGTCGTGAATATCCAAAAGAAATATCCAGATCAGGAGGATCTGAAACGTGTGTGGGCACCACAAACTATTTATGATAAGGAAGCTGGGAAGTACATGGTTTACTGGTCTATGCAACATGGCAATGGTCCCGATATCATTTATTATGCTTATGCCAACAAAGATTTTACAGATATAGAAGGAGAACCGAAGCCACTGTTTCTTCCGAAAAACAGAAAATCATGTATTGATGGCGACATTATTTATAAAGACGGACTCTATCATTTGTTCTACAAAACGGAAGGGAATGGAAATGGAATTAAAAAAGCGACTACTTCCTCTCTGACCTCCGGACAGTGGGCGGAATCGGATGATTATAAGCAGCAGACGAAGGATGCGGTAGAAGGTGCAGGCATTTTTCCATTGATTGGTTCGGATAAATATATCTTGATGTACGATGTGTATATGAAAGGCAAATACCAGTTTACCGAAAGTTCCGATCTGGAATACTTTAAAGTGATTGACCATGCCGTCAGCATGGATTTTCATCCACGTCACGGTACTGTTATTCCGATTACTCAAAAAGAATTGCGACGCCTTTTCAAGGCATATGGTAAACCGGAAAGTTTCTAAAACTTTGCGATTGATAATCTTAATGCAATATATACCATGAGAAAATTATTCCTCTTTTTAGTTGTCTTGTTTTTGTCGTTTCAGCAGGTCACTTTAGCTGCAATCAAAGAAATGACGAGTACACCCGATTCGGTTTATTTGTTTTCTTTTGCAACTTCCGGAGACGACGGACGCAGCGGACTCCGTTTTGCCTGGAGTACAGATAAAGAAAACTGGTTTGAAATTGGCCGGAACTACGGATATCTCCGGTGCGATTATAGCCGCTGGGGATCACAGAAGAAAATGCTCGATCCTTATTTGAAACAATCGCCCGATGGCGAATGGATTTGTACCTGGAAACTGAATGACCGTGATGGATACGGCCAGGCTACTTCCAAGGATTTAATCAACTGGACCAGTCAGAAATATCCCCGTACTACGCCGGATTTTGACGGAGTGAGAGTGAAAGCTATTGTTGCCGGAGAAGAGCAGAAAGGAAATATCAACCGGGTAGCTTGGACCTTGGTGGATGGATTGGATAAAAATTATGGCTGGAATCAATATCGGAACTCATTACATGGAGAACGTCCGGTACAGGATGGAGAACGTTTTGCCGGTTTGAAGCCTGTAAAAGCAACGGTCACTGTACAACCGGAAGGCGCAAAAGCCATTAGTGATGTATTGCTGGGCGCTTTTTTTGAAGACATCAATTATTCGGCAGACGGAGGACTCTATGCAGAACTTATCCAAAACCGCGACTTCGAGTACGACCCTTCGGACAGGGAAGGAGATAACAACTGGAACAGCACTCATTCCTGGGCACTGAAAGGAGAGAAAACGACTTTCACTATTGATACTACCGACCCTATTCATATCAATAACCCACATTATGCCGTGCTGAATGTAGAACAACCGGGAGCTGCATTAGAAAATACAGGTTTTGATGGAATCGCACTGAACACCGGAGAAAAATATGATTTTTCCATCTTCGCCCGGGTTCCGCAGGGTAAATCAAATAAATTGCAGGTTCGTCTGGTAGATGGAAAAGGAAATGTGTGTGGAGAAACTTCTCTAACAGTATCTTCCCGTCAATGGAAAACATATAAAGCAGTGATAGCTGCTAAAGCTACTGCGGACACTCATCTCGAAATCATCCCTCAATCTGTTGGTGAATTGAATCTGGACATGATTTCCTTATTCCCGCAAAGTACATTTAAAGGACGTAAGAACGGGCTTCGCAAAGATCTGGCTCAAGTGTTGGCTGATATTCATCCCCGTTTCATCCGTTTCCCCGGTGGTTGTGTGGCTCACGGTGATGGCTTGAAGAATATTTATCAATGGAAAAATACAGTAGGCCCGTTGGAAGCAAGAAAAGCGCAGCGTAACCTTTGGGGATACCATCAAAGCATGGGATTGGGTTATTTTGAATATTTCCAGTTTTGCGAAGATATTGGTGCGGAACCGCTTCCAGTGCTGGCGGCCGGTGTTCCTTGCCAGAACTCTGCCTGTCACGGCGACTTGAGAGGAGGACAACAAGGTGGTATCCCGATGAGCGAAATGGGAGCTTATATTCAGGATATTCTTGATCTGATAGAATGGGCAAACGGTGACGCTAAGAAGACCAAATGGGGAAAGGTACGTGCCGAAGCCGGGCATCCGAAACCTTTCAATCTGAAATACATCGGTATCGGAAATGAAGATCTTATCACTGATATCTTCGAAGAACGCTTCACGATGATCTTCAATGCCATCAAAGAAAAATATCCTGAAATGATTGTTGTCGGTACAGTGGGACCGTTCAATGAGGGTACAGACTACGTGGAAGGATGGAGACTGGCGGACAAACTGGGTATTCCGATGGTCGACGAACATTATTACCAGACTCCGGGATGGTTCCTGAACAACCAGGATTTCTACGACAAATACGATCGTTCGAAAAAGACAAAAGTATACTTGGGCGAATATGCAACTCACATACCGGGACGAAAGGCGAATATCGAAACAGCACTGACAGAAGCTCTTTATCTTGCAGCCTTGGAACGTAATGGAGATGTTGTACACATGACTTCCTATGCCCCTCTTCTCGCTAAAGAAGGACATACCCAGTGGAATCCGGATTTGATTTACTTCAATAACCGGGAAGTGAAACCTACCACCGGCTACTATGTTCAGAAACTCTACGGACAGAATGCCGGGAACGAATATTTGCCGTCAAAGATCACTCTTGATAATAGAGACGATCAAGTGCGGAAACGCATTGCTTCTTCTATTGTCCGTGACTCGGCAAGTGGTGACGTGATTGTGAAGCTGGTCAATTTACTTCCCGTAGAGGTGAATACGAATGTCGACCTTTCCGGAATCGGTGCTATACAGTCTTCTGCAAAAAGAACCGTACTGACCGGCAAACCGGCCGATACCCCGCTACCTGTTGAAGACACGATGGAAGTAGCAGAAAAGTTTGACTATCAATTACCTGCTTATTCTTTTACGGTGATCCGCATAAAGAAGGCAAATGAGAAATAACAGAAAAAAGTGAAGATAATAACGACGTAAATAATATGAAGAAGATAATAAGTACCCTGCTGGCTAGTTGCTGTCTGACTTCTCTGATAGCACAGGAAGTGGTAGTGAAAGGACCGGATGAAAAACTGCAATTGGTTGTATCTGCTTCTCCAGCCGAAAAGCCAAGTTATTCGATTACCTACAATGGAAAGACAATGTTGGAGAAATCTCCTTTGGGTATGAATACGAATATCGGTGACTTTGCAAAAGGAATGAAACTGACAGGACACGCTGTTACTCCGATTGATACTGTCTATCATCAGGATCGTATTAAAACCTCCAAGGTGCATTATCAGGCAAACGAACTGATTTGTAATTTTGAGAATCCGAAAGGGCAGAAAATAGATGTAGTCTTTCGTGTCAGCAATCACGATGTAGCTTTCCGTTATACTCTTCCGCGTCAGGATGGAAAAGGAAGTGTAACGGTAACTGCCGAAGAAACCGGCTTTCGCTTTCCGCAACAAACAACTACTTTCTTATGTCCGCAAAGCGATGCCATGATAGGTTGGAAGCGTACCAAACCCAGTTATGAGGAAGAGTACAAGGCAGATGCTCCCATGAGTGACCGTTCGCAGTACGGGCATGGCTACACATTCCCTTGTCTGTTCCGTATCGGTGACGATGGTTGGGTATTAGTCAGCGAAACAGGTGTAGACAGTCGTTATTGCGGTTCTCGTTTGAGCGATGTAAGCGAAGGCAATCTGTATACGGTTGCTTTCCCGATGGCAGCAGAAAATAACGGTAACGGAACTTCTGCTCCGGCGTTTGCCCTTCCCGGTGCTACTCCCTGGCGTACCATAACTGTTGGAGAAACCTTGAAACCGATTGTGGAAACAACCGTTATCTGGGATGTCGTACGTCCTCTTTATGAAACGAAGCATGACTACCGTTTCGGACGCGGCACATGGAGCTGGATTCTCTGGCAGGATGGTAGTATTAACTATGACGATCAGGTGCGCTATATTGATTTTGCAGCTGCAATGGGGTATGAGTATGCCTTGATCGATAACTGGTGGGATACGAACATCGGCCGTGACCGCATGAAATCTTTGATAGAATACGCACGAAGCAAAGGAGTGGAACTCTTCTTATGGTATAGCTCTTCCGGCTATTGGAATGATATTGAGCAGGGACCGGTGAATCACATGGACAATGCTATTATCCGCAAACGTGAAATGAAATGGTTGCAAAGCCTTGGAGTGAAAGGAATCAAAGTTGATTTCTTTGGTGGCGACAAGCAGGAAACGATGCGCCTGTATGAAGATATTTTGAGTGATGCTGACGACCACGGTCTGATGGTAATCTTCCACGGTTGCACCATCCCTCGCGGATGGGAACGTATGTACCCGAATTATGTAGGCAGCGAGGCTGTACTGGCCTCCGAAAATATGGTTTTCGGCCAGCACTTCTGTGATGAAGAGGCTTTCAATGCCTGTCTGCATCCGTTTATCCGCAACGCGGTGGGTTGCATGGAATTCGGTGGTTGTTTCCTGAACAAACGGCTGAATCGCAACAATGACGGAGGAACTACCCGCCGTACTACTGATATCTTTCAATTAGCCACTACCGTATTATTCCAGAATCCGGTACAGAATTTTGCGCTTGCTCCCAACAACCTGAAAGATGTTTCCCCTGTTTGTATGGACTATATGAAAACGGTTCCTACCACGTGGGATGAAACACGTTTCATTGACGGATATCCGGGAAAATATGTAGTCTTGGCACGTCGCCACGGTGACACTTGGTATCTGGCGGCTGTGAATGCCGGGAAAGAAATCGTAAAGTTGAAACTGGATTTAGATATGTTTGCCGGAAAAACCGTTTCTCTGTATAAGGATGATAAAAAAGGAGAACCTCAACTTGTGCCGTTGAAAGTAAAAGAAAGCGGAAAAGTGCAGCTGGAAATCCTTCCACAGGGAGGCGTTGTATTGGTGAATAGAAGCGTGGCGGGATCATATGGGAAATGATTGTTCGGCAAAAGTTTGGTAGAATCATTATTTATAGCGTAATTTGTGTAGCATAAAAAGTGCTACAATAATTACGCTGTAAATAATTGCTTGAATATGAATGACGTAAATAATCCTTTTTTGATTTATGCCTATGCTGGTCCTAAGTATTTCTGTGATCGGATAGAAGAAACGGAACATTTGATTTCCGCTTTACGGAATGGAAGAAATGTGACCTTAATGAGTCCTCGCCGCATGGGTAAGACCGGATTAATACAGAACGTTTTTCATCAGATACGACGGGATTATCCGGAGGCAGCTTGTTTTTACATGGATATTTTTTCTACGACATGTCTGGATGATTTTATCATTCAGTTCGGGCAGACTGTGATTGGTAAATTAGATAATTTATCGCAGAAGACGTTGGCGGCAATCAGTGGCTTTTTTAAAAGTTGTCGTTTAGTGTTTTCCCCCGATGTCTTAACGGGAGTGCCACAAGCAACTCTTGATTTTCAACCTTCCCAGGCACAAGCAACATTAAAAGAGATTTTTGATTACCTGGAACATTCGGGAAAAGAATGTTATATCGCTATTGATGAGTTTCAACAGATCACTGAATATCCGGAAAAAGGGGTAGAAGGCTTGTTGCGCTCTTACATTCAATTTTTACCTCATGTACATTTTATTTTTTCAGGAAGTAAACAACATCTGATGGCAGAAATGTTTGGTTCAGCAAAACGTCCTTTTTACCGGAGTACAGAAAAGATGAATCTGGCATCCATCCCTTTAGAGCATTATTCTCTTTTTGCCATACGTTGGATGCAGGCCGGAGGAAAGGAATTGAGTGATGAACTCTTTCAGATGATTTATCAACGTTTTAATGGGCATACATGGTATATACAGTATGTGTTGAACCGACTTTATGAACAAAAGGAACCCATATTGAATGAAACTATATTTGAGAAATGTTTGGCAGATATAGTTCGTTCCGAGGTGGATGAATACCAGCGCTTATATGGTATGTTGACCGAAAATCAATCAACTTTGTTGCGCGCTATCGCCCGGGAGCAATTCGTAGCGGCTATTAATAGTTCTATATTTATTAAGAAATATGGATTGAAAGGTTCGAGTAGTATTAATGCAGCCCTTAAATTTCTGATTAATAAAGAATATGTATTTAAGGCGGAAGAGGGATATTGTGTATACGACCGTTTTATGGAATTGTGGTTGCAGACATTGCCTTACGCTGGTATACTAAAATAATCATATTCAAGAAAATACCCTTCACCTTTCACAATGCCCTATTCATCGGCATTAGCGGGTGAAGGGCAGGCTTTCATTTTCCTTTCACCTTTCTACCCTGGCTTTCACAGATCGTCTAGTCTGATAAATCTTTTATCTATAGTTGGCAGAAGAAGTGTTAGCAGATAGCTTCCAGACTATTATAGGAAAACTTCTTTTCTATAAGGGATAAACTTCCTTTGTATAGGAACCAAACTTTCTTTGCATCATAAGAAAACTATAAATGCAAGCTTTGATTATATAAATGAAACTTGCATTTATATAATCAAAGCTTTTGTTTTTATAAACGCAACTTGCAATTATAGATTGCATTTAATGAAAAGTAACCATTCGGCGTAGTGCGTTCTCTTTCTTTTCTCCTTGCAGCCTATCTTTGC
>OGPA01000491.1_pt1 | contig 40797 bp, 32 predicted proteins | sample 1552841 | NCBI WGS metagenome assembly OGPA01 (sample SAMEA2579916, study PRJEB22360) | human gut metagenome
AAAATTATTTTAAGCACATTCGGACCACATTCTTCTACATTCACCACCTTATCAGAATGCTTTACAATATTAAGTAATGTCTTGCAGCCATATGACAAATTACGGATTGTACCTAAACCATATTTTGTTTCAATATGCTTATCCGGTGTCAACTTCGCCTCATCTACTTGCTGAATGAGATTTATTTCATTTTGAGACATTTCTTCATTACCTGTATTCAAATTGAAATACAAATCGTTTTGAAGTATCCAGTCCTTGGAATCTTTTTTTCTGTATATATGTCTATCATATCTGTCAATTCCTTTCTAAAATATCACTAATTTTTTCAATACACTACAATGATATTTCAAACTCTCTTTCATATAAACTATAACCAATTAAACTATAATCATGGTTGACCGACTACCTCAAAATAAGACCGAACTTGAAAATATGGGTCTATTCCGAAACCGCATCCCCACACGCATATCCGCATGTTTTAAGGATTTCTTGATACTATGAGCCAAAATTTAGAGCCGAATTACACTAAATCAGAGTGAAACATCCCCATTTCATCTCCAATCTAAAATAAAAAGCCCCACAAAGCCCATAAATACAGGCTTTGTGAGGCATATTTCTTGTTCCGGGGCACACCACATTATCCTCAAAGGGCAAAATCCAGTATCCTCACTATCCTCACATCCCACTGCAAAACCACACTGCAAAACCACACTGCAAACTTCTCCGGCACTGCAGCGCAATTCCACAGCACATTCCGCAGTGGTAATCCTGACAACCCAACTTCTATCGCGTCCCATATAACAGTATCATCTTACACAGCAGCACTATCGCAATGTCACTTTCGCAGCATCATCCAAAGCATCTCTCGCCCCCTGCAACACCAGGAAATATCAACGTTTCGCAGTGTTACGCATGCCCTTGTAGTTTCGCAGCAAACTCACGCAGTGATGTTTCGTCTACTTCTATTATATACAGAAAACAGTAAAATTCAACGTGGATTTTTACAGCTTTTGCCGATATCACGTTGCTTATTTACGCCTCATTTTATCTGAGTCAGAATCCTGTGTGACCGGGACAGAAATGACAAAAAAACAGCAACAGAGCTACGCTGCGGTATTACTCTCTGTTGCTGTCAGGATAATCATTTTTGCCTTTTACAGGATAATGGGGTGTGCCCTGTGATATTTCTCTATTCAAACTCAATAGTTCCCGGTGGCTTACTGGTCAAATCATAGAATACTCTATTGACTCCCTTTACCTCATTTATAATTCTGCTCATCACTGTCTGAAGTACCTCAAACGGTATCTCGGCTGCTTCGGCTGTCATGAAGTCCACGGTGCGGACTGCACGGACTGCAACGGCATAATCATATGTTCTCTCATCACCCATGACACCTACTGAACGCATGTTGGTGAGGGCTGCAAAGTACTGGTTTGGCATCCATGATGGTTCCTCGCCGTTGGCCTCTTTGTACTCTTTTGCTGCCTTTTCCACTTCGCTTCTGTAAATCCAGTCTGCATCCTGGACAATGCGTACCTTTTCGGCTGTGACTTCGCCGATGATACGGATTCCAAGACCCGGGCCTGGGAATGGCTGACGGAATACGAGATAGTCAGGTAATCCAAGCTCCAGTCCGACCTTGCGTACCTCGTCCTTGAAGAGGTTTCTGAGTGGCTCCACGATATCCTTGAAATCGACATGCTCCGGGAGACCTCCTACATTGTGGTGTGATTTGATGACTGCAGATTCTCCGCCGAGTCCACTCTCCACTACGTCCGGATAGATGGTTCCCTGCGCAAGGAAGTCAACCTTTCCGATTTTCTTAGCTTCTTCCTCGAATACACGGATGAATTCCTCACCGATGATTTTACGCTTGCGCTCAGGCTCTGTGACGCCTGCAAGCTTGCTGTAGTAGCGCTCCTGTGCGTTGACGCGGACAAAGTTGATGTCGAACGAACCGCCTTTGCCGAATACGCCCTCTACCTCATCGCCCTCGTTCTTGCGGAGAAGTCCGTGGTCTACGAATACGCAGGTGAGCTGCTTGCCGATTGCCTTGGCAAGGAGTGCTGCGAGTACTGATGAGTCTACTCCACCCGAAAGTGCAAGGAGCACTTTGCCGTCACCGACCTGCTCTCTGATTTCGTCGATTGTGTTTTTGACGAATGAATCCATCTTCCATGTGCCTGCACATCCACATACGCCACGGACGAAATTGTAAATCATCTGTGTTCCGTTCTTGGTGTGAAGTACCTCCGGATGGAACTGTACTGCATATAATTTCTTCTCAACATTCTGTGTTGCGGCTATTGGACAGTCTGCAGTGTGCGCAACTACCTCAAAGCCCGGTGCAGCCTCTGCAATTCTGTCGAAATGACTCATCCAGCATACTGATTCTGATGGCAGATCCTTGAACATCACGCCGTTTGCAGAATATGTGATTTCTGTCTTTCCATACTCTCCAACCTCCGGTGTGATTACCTTTCCGCCTAATTTATGCATCATAAGCTGTGCACCGTAGCAGATGCCAAGCACCGGTATTCCCAGCTCAAACAGCTCTTTCTGGTATGATGGTGAATTCTCTTCATAACAGCTGTTTGGACCTCCTGTAAGGATGATACCCTTTGGATTCATTTCTTTGATTTTCTCAATGTCTATTTTGTATGAGTAAATCTCACAGTACACGTTGCACTCGCGGACACGGCGCGCAACAAGCTGATTGTACTGACCACCAAAGTCTATGACTATGACCTTTTCCTGATCCATGTTTTCCTCCTAATTGTTTATTCGCTATGCTGCTGTTTTACAATCTTTGAAACGTCACGTAATTGCTGTTTGCCACACTGTGGTGTAAACAATAACAAAAACATAACATATGTTATCTGCTGCCATCTCATTGATTACGTAAAAGCAACATGTTTTCTTATGTCATTATAGATTACGGAGTGCTTATCTGCAAGCGATTTTGTTAAATTTCTGTTTTGATTTTATGTGCAATTACGTTATAATGAATTATAAACACTTTTATAGGCTGGGAGGTTTCATCATGAGTTTTAAAATAATCACTATAAGCCGAGAGTTTGGCAGTGGCGGTCGCTTTATCGGCGAGCAGATTGCTCAAAAATGCGGCATTGAGTTTTACGATAAAAAAATAATTGAGCATGTGGCAAAGGAGCTCGGTATCTCTGAGCAGATTGTCGCAAACCAGGGCGAATATGCACCTGCCGGAAGTATTTTTTCATATGCATTTGTGGGGCGCGACATCACAGGAGTTTCTCTTTCCGACCAGATTTTCAATATTCAGCAGAAGCTCATCAAGGATATTGCGCAAAAAGAGCCATGCGTTATTGTGGGACGTTGCGCAGACTACATTCTTTCTGACAGGGATGATGTGCTGAATGTTTTTATAGAGGGAAATAAGCCTGAGAAGGCTGCAAGAATAAAAAAGCTCTACCATAAGAGCGATGACGAGGTCAAAAAGCTGCTAAAGGATGTCGATAAGAAGCGCTCTGTAAATTACCGCTACTTTACCGACAAGGAGTGGGGCAGCAGGAAAAATTATGACCTTGTGCTAAACAGCTCTGTGCTTGGATACGATAAATGTATTAAGCTCATCGCATCCGCATACGCTTAATTCACTTAATATACAGCTTTCCTACGGTTAAAAACCGTTTTCTTATTTTATTGCGAAAAACGTAAATAGAATTACAACCTGTGTGTAATATTAAAAATACTCCCGCATAAACTGTAACAACAGAATATGCAGGAGTATTTTTTGAAATCATATATTGAGACAAGGGCGGTGGAAATCGCCAACTACATAGTTGAAAACAATGCCACGGTGCGTCAGGCTGCAAAGCAGTTTGGCATCAGCAAATCCACTGTGCACAAGGATATCACGGATGCTGACAGGCTGCTTCGCATAGACCCGGAGCTTGCCGCAAAAGCGCGTCACATTCTCGATATCAACAAGTCCGAGCGCCATATCCGCGGCGGACTTGCCACCAGAGAGAAGTATCTGCATCTGCCTCATGTGCATGCCGGCTGAGTGTATGGATGCTTCTATCCCTGCATTGCCAGGTGCGCCGTTTTCCGTACATCTGAGGCTTTTCGTTAATTCAAGACCGGTGTCACATGACTTGTGAGCACACCATACAGCCACTTGCCCTCATCGCTTAGATCCTCATAGGTAAAGCCGCTTGTCTTATCGCAGGCAGGTGTTAGAAGCGCTGATTTTTCGTCCTTATTGGAAAGATTCCAGCACACATAGCTGATGCCGTAGCTGTCGAGCAGGCTGATCCAGCTGTTTGCGGAATCTATGTCCACCTGACCGTTTCCGTCGTCGCTGCAGATGCCAAACTCTGATACAAATATCGGCAGTCCGGCGTCTGCCGCCGATTTTAGCTTGTTTTGCAAGTCCTCCTTGTGGGTTGCGGCATAGAAATGCAGTGTATACATGATATTATCATATCCTGTGACAGGGTCCTTGACTGCCTCATCCACATCCCGGCTCCAGTTAGGTGTGCCTATCAGTATGACTGCATCCTTGTCGTAGCTTCTGATTGACGGAATGACCTCGCTGGCATAAAACTTCACATCTCCCCAGGTCGCACCGTTGCACGGCTCATTGCAAATCTCGTAAATCACGTTGTTGTATGAGGCATACTGCTGTGCCATCTTGGCAAAAAAAGTCTTTGCCACATCACTGTAGCGGTTTGGATTGCCCTCGTTTAGCACATGCCAGTCGATGATGACATACATGTCGTTGTTGAACGCGTACTGCACTCCGTTTTACACAAGTGTCTCAAGCTGCTGCCTGTCACCATCTGTGCAGTAGCCACCGCTTTCGTAGGTGTACATGGCAAGCCTTACCACATTTACTCCCCAGCTTTTCAGTGTGGCAAAGCAATCATTGGTCACATACTGTGGATACCACGCAAGACCGTGTGTGCTGACTCCGCGAAGCTGCACCTCGTTGTTATTTTGATCAACGAGCTTGCTGCCCTCCACATGCAGCTTACCGTTTACTGACGGACAGGCAAGAACTGAGCTCTCCTGTCCGTTTTCTGTGGTGAGCTGCTCTGTGTCAGCCACATTCTGATTTTCTGTACTGCTTTGCATACTGTCCTCAGTATTATTTTCTGCAGAATTCACCGACTCAGTGGCTTTCTCATCTGTCTGTGATTCTGTCTCTTTGTTGCCCTTGTTACCACATCCTGTAAAAATCCCAAGCACCAGCACTGCAGCCAATACCAATGCTATATATTTCTTCATATTATTATACTGTCTGACTGATTACTGAATGGATGTAACCTTGTAGTCCTCAGCCTCTACAGTCTCCTTTAATTTCTCATCAGAAATGTCAGAGCTTAATGTCACTACTGCAGTTCCGCTCTCATGGCTTACCGCTGCCTCACTTACTGCATCAAGCGCCTCGAGTGCCTTCTTTACTCTTGCCTCACAGTGGCAGCACATCATTCCTTCGATATTCATTGTCTTTGTCATTGATTTTTCCTCACTTTCATTTAGTTTATCTGTTTTGTTTTTTCTATCTGGTGTTGCTTTTCTGTCATGCTTAGAATCATACACCCTGCACAGATTCAGCCGCAGGGCATTGGTAACAACGCAGAAGCTCGACAGGCTCATCGCCGCCGCTCCAAACATCGGATTTAGCTTCCATCCTAATAAAGGATACCACAAACCGGCCGCAAGTGGAATACCTATTACATTATAGAAAAATGCCCAGAACAGATTTTCGTGTATATTTGTCAATGTAGCACGGCTTAACCGCACTGCTGCCGGTACATCTATCAGGCGGCTCTTCATCAGGACAACATCCGCTGCATCTATTGCCACATCACTTCCCGCGCCGATTGCAATTCCCATATCCGCACGTGTGAGCGCCGGTGCATCATTGATTCCGTCACCAACCATGGCTACCCTGCCCTGTTTTTTTAGCTTCCTTATGACAGCCTCCTTACCATCCGGAAGCACACCCGCGATGACTTCATCCACTCCCGCCTGCTTTCCAATGGCATTGGCAGTCTGCTCGTTGTCACCGGTGAGCATAACAACTCTGATACCCATATTTTTAAGCTGTCTGACAGCTTCCGGACTGTCCTCCTTTATTGTATCTGCAACAGCTATGATACCGCAAAGCCTGTCATCTGCAGCAAAGAACAGAGGAGTTTTTCCTTCCTTTGAAAATTCGACAGATTTCGCGCGCATATCATCTGACACTTTTACAAATTTGCTTACAAAAGCAAGATTTCCTGCTTTTATCATTTTGCCTGCAAGTATTGCAGTCAGACCATTTCCTACAACAGCGCTAAAATCCGTCACCTCTGCGACAGCGATTTCATCCGTTTTAGCGCGCTCCATAATGGCTTTTGCAAGCGGATGCTCGCTCTTGGCCTCGACTGATGCGGCTATTGCAAGAAGCTTCCTTGACCACAGTGCTTTATCTGTTGATGAGTACTGGTTTAAATCGTCTGCCTTACGCTGACACTCACCGGCATGATTACCGGTTTTCCCAAAAAATGTCTCATCCGGCACGATATCCGTCACCTTCGGCTCACCGCATGTTATGGTGCCTGTCTTATCAAGCGCCACAATCTGTGTGCGACCTGTTGCCTCAAGGCTTGCCGCTGTCTTGAAGAGTATACCGCTCTTTGCGCCCTTGCCATTTCCTACCATTATCGCAACAGGAGTTGCCAGTCCAAGTGCACACGGACAGCTTATCACGAGCACCGAAATGCCTCTGGCAAGCGCAAAGCCCACGGTCTCACCGGCTATAAGCCATGCTATTATTGTAATGATTGCAATTGTAATAACCGCCGGCACAAATACTCCCGATACCCTGTCAGCGATTTTTGCAATAGGAGCCTTTGTCGCTGCGGCATCAGACACCATCTGTATAATCTGTGAGAGTGTGGTGTCTTCGCCCACTCTCGTTGCGCGGCATTTTATAAAGCCTGACTGGTTCACTGTTGCAGCGCTTACTGCATCTTTCGGCTGCTTATCCACAGGGATGCTCTCTCCTGTGAGTGCCGATTCGTTGACAGCGGTTGTTCCATCTATTATTTCACCGTCCACAGGAATATTTTCCCCCGGTCTGACCACGAAAATATCGCCCTTTTTCACTGCATCCACAGAAATTTCCTGCTCCACGCCATCCCTTACAACGGTTGCTGTCTTTGGGGCTAGCTGCATCAGGCTCTTTAAAGCGTCTGTTGTTTTGCCCTTTGAGTGCGCTTCAAGCATTTTCCCGACAGTAATCAGTGCCAAAATCATGGCTGCGGATTCAAAATAAAACTCATGCATATATGACATGACCGCATCCATATCGCCATTCACCTGCGCAGCTGTCATGGCAAAAAGTGCATACACGCTGTATCCAAACGATGCCGCAGAGCCAAGCGCAACAAGTGTATCCATGTTGGGAGCGCCGTGAATCAAGCCCTTAAAGCCACTGATAAAAAACTTCTGGTTTATGACCATTACCGCCACTGTAAGCAGAAGCTGCAAAAGCCCCATAGCCACATGGTTTCCATTGAAAAACTCAGGCAACGGCCAGCCCCACATCATATGTCCCATGGAAAAATACATGAGAACAACTAAGAATATGAGCGATGCTATAAGCCTGTTGCGCAGCTTCGGTGTCTCCCTGTCTACAAGCGCATCCTGCGCTGCCTTTAGCTGCTCTAAGCTGTTATTCGCTTTGTCATTTTCTGATTCTGTTGCTGTGCCTTTGGGACTCGCTCCATAGCCCGCCTGCTCTACTGCCTCCACTATCTGCGCATCTGTCGCGCTTCCCTCGACTCCCATCGAGTTAGTCAAAAGGCTGACAGAGCAGCTCGTCACACCATCAACCTTAGAGACCGCCTTTTCCACTCTGGCAGAGCATGCCGCACAGCTCATTCCTGTAACTGTATATTGCTTCATACTGTCTGTATTTCCTTCTTTCTACTATTCGAATCTAACTATTCAGAAGCCTTTTCTAAAATCTCTCAATTCCTGTCACCTTGAAATCCAGTCTTTCGATGGCAAATGTGATTTCCTCATCGCTTAGCTCTCTGGTTGCCTCAACATGTGCCACGCCATGCTTTAAATCCACATCTGCCGATACTCCGCTCATCTTCTGAAGTGAGCGTGTGACTGAGTTCTTGCAGTTCATGCAGTGCATTCCGTCTATGTGCACATCTGCTCTCGTGACTATCTCGCCTGTAAGCTGTACTGTGGCTTCCTCGTCCTCCTTCATGGCTCCACCGCCACAGCAGGCGCCCTCGCCCTTTGAATGCTTTATTGTCTCCTTTAAGCCCACAATCACCAGAGCGGCAATTATTGCTATTATTAATATTGTGATTATTGTACTCATTTTTATACCCGCCTTCTTATAATACTACTTCATAAGCTTCTGCAGTGTGTTCAAAAGCTCATCTATTGTCTCATCCTTGCCGGCTCTTATGTCATCTGCCACACACGTCTTTATATGATTGGCCAAAAGGACTTTATTGAAGCTGTTGAGCGCGGCATTTGCGGCCGCCACCTGTGTGATGATGTCAGGGCAGTAGCAATCCTCATCCAGCATACGCTTGATTCCACGGATCTGCCCCTCTATACGGCTAAGTCTGTTGATGAGATCCTTATATTCCTTCTCTGACCGCTCTTTTTTGCGGTTGCAGCAACAGCATTTGGTTTCTTTTTCTGCCATGTGTGCCTCCCTTCTTTCTTCATTCCACATTTGTTGTATATGTCTAACCATACCCCTTATGGGTATCTGTCTTTAAGAGCATTATATACCCCGGTAGGGTATATTGCAAGGGCAGATTTCCTTATTGAGAAATTTTCATGTTATACCATACTCGTATAATATCTCATATGAATATATACAACGAAAAAAGCCGGTACATCATGTTTCCATGAATGTACCGGCTTTAAATACTTAGCAGTCCGTACGGGAATCGAACCCGTGTTTCCGCCGTGAGAGGGCGGCGTCTTAACCGCTTGACCAACGAACCGTGTATTATAATATCATGGTCAAACGAATAATGCAAGTACTTTTTTAAATTTTTTTAAAATTTTTTCCGATCTCTTTGCCTTGAACATTATCCCTTTAAATGCTTCTGGCTTTAATTCCATTTTCGTCCCTATGTATGCTCTGTGATAATCTATTATATTCCGGCTCCTTATCTCAAAGCACGCGTTCTTATCCTCATATTTTATTTATACGTTTTCCTCTTGAATAAGATTATACACCTCTTTGGTCACACAACGGTCACACGGAGCCCTTTTCCACGGATTTTGTAAAAAGTATACATTAAAAATGCCGAAAGCTGTACAGTTTTAGATATTTTTCGGAATTTGTGCATTTTTATTCGTTATAATCAACTATTATTTATTATATTTTTTGTATATCTTTTCAAACGCAGGCATGGAGCGCTTTATCATTTCCCTATCCACACAGTATGATATTCTCACCCAGCCCGGACAGCCGAAGCCGTCTGCTGCTACTATGAGCACATCCTCCTCCTTTGCCTTCTCGCAGAATGCATTGCTGTCATCCTCGAGTGCCTTTACAAACATATAAAAGGCTCCGTCCGGCTTGAAGCAGTGATAGCCTATCCTTGTGAGTCCCTCGTACAGAAGGTCTCTGTTTTCTTTGTAGGCATTGATATCACCGGTTGCCCCCTGGCATTTTACTATCATCTTCTGGAACAGGCTTGGTGCACACACGTAACCGAGTGCTCTTCCAGCACCACAGACTGCTGCATACAGCTCTGCCTTATCGTACACCTCATCAGGCACGAGGACGTATCCTATTCTCTCTCCCGGCAGTGAAAGTGACTTGCTGTATGAGTAGCATACCAGCGTGTTGTCGTAATATTTGGTCACAAACGGTACCTTGATTCCGTCGTAGACTATCTCTCTGTACGGCTCATCTGCGATAATGAATATCGGTCTTCCTATCTCATTAGACTTTTTCTCAAGGAGGTCTGAGAGCTTTTTGATGGTCTCCTCGGAATAGACTGTGCCGGATGGGTTGTTTGGTGAATTGATTATGACACCTCTGGTGTGCGCATTGATTCTCTCCTCAAGAGCCTCAAAATCTATCTGAAAATGCTCTGTGTCTGCAGGCACCTCTACAAGCCTTGCTCCTGCTGCATTCACAAATACCTTGTACTCCGGGAAATATGGCGCTATGGTAATAAACTCATCATATGCGTCACTTGTCAACGCACGAAAGCAGATTGACAGCGATGCCGCTGCTCCCATTGTCATATAAAGGTTGTCTGCATTAAAATGTGTGCCATGTGTGTTGTTCAAAAATTCAGCTATTGCCGCTCTCGTTTCCACGTCTCCCTGTGCTGAGGTGTAGCCGTGCAGCGCAACAGAATCATAATCTGTCACAAGCTCCTTTATTGTGTCGTTTACTATCTGCGGAGCCGGTATGCTCGGGTTTCCTATTGAGAAATCATATACATTTTCCTTACCTACAATTGCTGCTCTTTTTTTACCATACTCGAAAAGCTCCCTGATTGCTGAGCGCACGCTTCCGAGCTGGTACATGCTTTCGTTTACTACCATTTTCTTGTCTCCTTATCTCTGATGTTCTTGCATGTTTACTATTATAATATCTCTGCTTATGACATACAAATGTCTTTATAAACATCTCTTTATACACATATTGTTACCATTCATGATCGTTTATCGTGATATGAATGCCTCCATCCCGGCACGCTTCGTCATATCAATATGCTCCTTAAGCTCGCGGGCTGACATTCGCAGTGCCCCCAGGCTCATGACCGTCTGCTGCTCCAGTCCGTCAGAGGTTGCCACTGTTACCTTGTACCTGTCACGTATGCCAAACACAGTCTTTTCGATAAATGCATCGGCTGTCTCGTCCTGCTTTGTATACACAACCTCTATGTTGTGGAAGGTCTCTCTCTTTCCGGCATTGCCCTTCACCTTGTACGCATCAAACACCAGCAGCAGATGACAGCCCTTATAGCCCTGGTAATCCGATAAAACATCCTTCAGCGCATCTCTCGCCGAATCAATGTTTATGCGTGAAAGCTCCTTTAAATCCTCCCATGCAAATATTATATTATATCCATCAACTATCAGGTACTCTTCCCCCGGGGATTTCTTCGGATAAATCGGATTGCCGTGCTTATCATGCTTTACGGTGCGCGGTTTACCACTTAGACCTTCATACTCATTTTTCTTTTTACCTGACCATTTGCGCCTCTGATCCTCTGCAATATCGTTTTTGCCCATGCCAAACTCCCTGGCATAAACATCTGCAAGCTGCGCATCAAGCTCCACTGATGACATACCTGAAACAGCTTTCTCAAAGCTCGTCCTGCGGCGGTTTCCGGCAAGCGCCTGTGCATCTTCCGCTGAAAATGCATTCTGCGTGCGGGCACTCGCTGCAAGTGCCTCCTCAGACTCATCTCCGTGGTAGACATACGGCAGGTGCATATGCTCCGGGACCTCATCCCACGGCACCACGTAGCCTGAGCCGTGCGCACAAAATACCGAGCCTGTCGGATTGCGGAAATCCTCCTCGCTGTCATAGTGCATCTGCGCAATCACCTCCGCAGGATTGTGACACTCATCATAACCCCACAGCTCCAGTGTCAGGTGCCCGAGCCCCTTTGTATACGCATGCACCAGACTCACATAATCCTGCATTGTCGCAACCGGTGCCTTTCCTGTAATTGTTGCCATCTCCCTCGCAGCGGTTGTGGCAAACTGCGGGCTCCCGGCTCTTGCAAATCTCTGCTCCAGATCTGTCATTGCACGGCCGACATACTCCATCGGCACCTGTAGGATAAAGCTGTAGTATGGCTCAAGCAGCACGCTCTCTGTGGATTTAAGCCCCTGGCGGATTGCTCTGTATGTAGCCTGGCGGAAATCGCCTCCCTCCGTGTGCTTTACATGTGCTCTTCCTGTAAGAATAGTGACCTTCACATCGGTAAGCGCTGAGCCTGTGAGCACACCCCTGTGCTCCTTTTCCTCAACGTGTGTGGCTATGAGACGCTGCCAGTTTTTGTCGAGCACATCCTCACTGCAGGTGGATGTAACCGTGATTCCGCTGCCACGCTCCGCCGGCGACAAAAGCAGATGCACCTCTGCATAGTGGCGCAACGGCTCAAAGTGTCCAACTCCCTCGACAGCCCTTGCTATCGTTTCCTTATATACAATGCTGCCCGGTCCAAACGTGACAACAACACCAAACCTGTCCTTTATGAGACGCACAAGCACCTCCATCTGCACCTGTCCCATGAGCTGCACATGGATTTCCTTAAACTCCTCCACCCACACTATGTAAAGCTGTGGGTCTTCCTCCTCAAGCTGCTTTAGCTTTTCCATAAATGCCGCCGGATTTACATCATCCGGCAGAATCATCCTATAGTTTAGTACCGGTTCAAGGATTGGCATATTGGACTGCTGCTCAAACCCGAGCCCCTGCCCCGGAAATGTCGAGCTAAGACCTGTGACAGCAACTATCTCACCCGCCTCTGCCACATCAGCTATCTCATATTTTTCGCCGGAATACTTTCTTATCTGGTCGATTTTCTCAATCAGAAGGCCTTTCGCCTCGTCACCGCCATGCGCTTTGTACTCTATTTTGTCCCTGACTCTAAGACAGCCTCCGGTAACCTTTAAAAATGTCAGCCTGCTGCCTCTGTCATCCCTGCCTATCTTGTATACGCGGGCAGAAAAATCGTCAGGGTAATTTCTTTCACACATAAACCTCGAAAGTCCCTGAATCAGCGTATCCACTCTGTCAAGCTTAAGTGCCGAGCCGTAAAAGCAGGGGAACACCTCCCTTTGCGCCACCGCCTGCGCAATATGCGCATCCGCAAGCTCTCCCGATTCCATAAATTCATCTAAAAGAGGCTCACTGCACATGGCAAGCTCATCAAATAAATCCTGTGAAGAAAAATCCACGCAGCCATCGCTCAGCTCGCTCCTTAGCTCTGCCTGCACTTTCTCCGCATCCGTGCCCTGCATATCCATCTTGTTTACAAAAATAAATGTCGGCACGTTATAGTGCTTTAAAAGTCTCCACAGTGTGCGCGTGTGCCCCTGCACTCCATCAGTTGCGCTGATTACAAGTATTGCATAGTCGAGCACCTGAAGGGTACGCTCCATCTCTGCCGAAAAATCCACATGCCCCGGTGTATCAAGCATGACTACATGCCATGTACGAGCTGTATCTGCCGTACGTGCTACATCTGCTGTACGTGCTGTATCTGCCGCATTTGTGCCACGCGAAATATCAAGCCTTGCCTGCTTTGAAAAAATGGTTATTCCACGCTCTCGCTCCTGCGCATCGTTATCCAAATATGCGTCCTGATGGTCCACGCGCCCGAGTGAGCGAATCTGCCCGGTGCTGTAAAGCATGGCCTCAGACAGGGTTGTCTTTCCCGCATCTACATGTGCGAGAATGCCTATTGTAATGTGATTGTTTGTCATTTTCTGCTCCATTTATGCCTCAATCCAAGAACAGAGACACCTGTGGATGTCTCTGTGTCAGCCTTTATATCATAATCCGTTGATTTCCTAAATTATAGCATTTTGTGGTTGGTCTGTCATCTTTTTTCTTGATTGACAGCAGGACATAAAAGGTGCCGCTCAATTGACAAATATTTATTCCATACATATAATGTGATTACGGAAATTTTTGAATGGTATGAAAATAATGCGAGGATAATATGAACAAAAAAGAAGTATTGGAACTAAAACGAAGATTAAAAAAAGACCAGGCAACATTCAGTCGTCTGGTCGGCTGCTACGTGGACTGCAACCATGAAAAGGTCTGCAAATTCGGTGGCAAATTTCTCACTCTGGAGGAGGATGAATACTACAAATATCTCGAGATTTCAAACAAGGTGCTTTCCGGCACTCTCGGAAACAACCTGCTCAATCTGCAGTTTCCGCTTGAGGAGGAAGAGGTCGGAGGCCGCCAGCAGATTCTCATGGCGCTTCGCGACAGCGAGCTTAATGATGAGACTCTGCTCGATACATACTATGATCTGGTCATCGACACCTACGATGAGGCCGGGAACTACTTGATTCTTTTGTATCTCGACAGCTACGATGTCATGACACGTACAAAGGACAACATCAACGTGGATGAGTCCGAGGAGGTGTACAAATACATTCTCTGCGCTATCTGCCCTGTCACACTTTCAAAGCCGGGCCTTGGCTATCTGGAAAAGGAGCAGCGTATCGGAGCCCGCATAAGGGACTGGGTAGTCGGCGCTCCTGAGACAGGCTTTTTATTCCCTGCTTTCAATGATAGGAGCACTGACATACACTCCACTCTTTTCTATACGAAAAATACCAAGGAGCCTCACTCTGAGTTTATGACAAACGGCCTCGGCTGCGGTGTGGAGCGCACAGCTACTGAGCAGAAGATGGCTTTTCATTCAATCGTCAGAAACGTGCTAGGTGCCGAGGACGAGAGCACGGATGACAAGCTGCTTGATATCCAGCAGAATCTGTCCGAGATGGCTGATGACTACGCTGAGACTCACGATGATGACGATGATCCGTTCATTCTCGACAGCGAGGCTATGAACAAGGTGCTTAGTGACTGCCATGTATCTGAGGAAAAGATTTCTCGTATTGAAAAATCCGTCAATGAGGCCTTCGGTGATAAGCCGCCTATCGCAACCAATGTCATTGATTCAAAGGCTCTTGCAGCTAATGAAATCCGCGTGGAAAAGCTTGCTCTTGAGAGCCAGGTCGGCGATTTAACTCTCGAGCTCAATGAGAAAAATGCGCAGCTTGAGGAGAAGGATTCTGTTATCCAGGAGAAAAATAATCAGATTGAGGAGCGCACCTCACAGCTTCTTGAGAAGCAGGAAGAGATCGATAATTACACTTCTCAAATTAAGACCTATGATGTGGTGCTTCATGTAAAGCCGGAGAAGGCTTCACAGATTCATGCGCAGGTCATCAATGGGGAGAAGTGTCTCGTCATTCCTATGAGGGAGAATGAGAATGCGACCATAAATGGGGTGAATACAAGTTTATAGGGCTTCGCATATCTAGGCTGTGGATACCGGCCTAGCATGCAATATATTCCTCATAAAAATATAAAATCAGCCACGGCATCATTTGCGGATAGTTTATTGATAGTTTGCTATGAATTATCGTATCCACATTTTATGGAACGCCGTGGCAGTTTATATTTTTCTTCGGAACACACTGCATACTCTCCGGTAAATTTAGGGTACTTATGCGAAGCAATCTACTATGAGTTTATAAACCATGTCCGTGGATGCAGAAATGCTCTCCCGAAGCAAACGCTTCACTTACTAGATTCTGTATGGGATTATACAAAAGGGCGTGTGAAAAAACTTCGTTTTTCACACGCCCTTCATAATGTTGTCACCTATGAAATAATGTCTGCTAATAATAGCACTCTGATAATACTTACCGGTTTACCAGCTAAGCACCTCATGACCATCCTCTGTGACAAGTACCATGATTTCCCACTGGGCTGATGGAAGTCCGTCGTCGGTGTATACTTCCCAGTTGTTCTTGTCATCTACGTAGATATCGACCTTGCCCATGTTGACCATTGGCTCGATGGTAAATATCATGCCTGGTGCCATGACCATGTCGGTGCCGCGCTTGGTGTTGTAGCCTACCCACGGATCCTCGTGAAATTCAAGTCCCACTCCGTGTCCACCGATTTCACGCACTACTGTGTAACCGTTTGCAAATGCATGGTCGTGCACCGCCTGTCCCATATCTCCGAGGAAGCCCCACGGCTTTACCTCTTTGAGTCCAAGCTCCACACACTCCTTTGTGACTTCAACGAGCTTTTTCTTCTCAGGGCTTACATTTCCGATACAGTACATTCTTGATGAATCCGAAAAATATCCGTTTAAAATTGTAGAACAGTCTACATTTATGATGTCACCATCCTTTAAGATGACGTCCTTTGAAGGAAATCCGTGACAAACCTGCTCATTTACTGATGTACATACGCTGTAAGGATACCCCTCATAGTTGAGCGGTGCAGGGATGCCGCCCATGCTGGTGGTCATATCATAGACTATTTTATCAATCTCTGCTGTGTTCATACCCTCGTGGATATGCTCTCCTATGTAGTCGAGCACTGCGACATTTATCTTGGCGCTCTCCTTGATTCCCGCTATCTGGTCAGGCGTCTTGATGATTGAATGGCTCGGTATCTTATGATGTGCCTCAGCAAGCTTTTCAAGCTTCATATCAAATGCCGCATGACAGGTCTTATATTTCTTTCCGCTGCCACACCAGCAAGGGTCATTTCTTCCAATTTTTGTTGACATAAAATCTTCTTTCTAGTGATCAAGAGTAACGTTTCCCATAACGACTCTTTTCCACACTTTTTCTTTTATTTTATAGTTATTTTTCTCCAGCAGCTTCTTATATCTGCCTCCCGAGAAATCATAATCCGTTATATCGGCATTGTCAAGCCCTGCATATATATGCCTACACGCCGGCCATGACAGCCAGCACTGCAAGTATAATTGTTGTGATGTGTTTTCTTATTTTGCGCAAAGCTTTGCAACCACCTGATTTATGACCTTTCCGTCAGCCTTGCCCTTGAAATGCGGCATGACTGCCTTCATTATCTGTCCTTTGTTTCCTGTTGCGATTACATCCGAAAACTGCTCTGTGAGCTCCTTTTCTACCTCTTCTGCCGACATCATTGCAGGAGCGTACTCCTCAAAGATTGCATATCTGGTATTGTATTCATCAAGCAGATCTGTTCTTGTTGCAGGGCATGTGTCAATCTGCTCCTTCACAGACTTCATTTCCTTAAGAATGACCTTGTTGACAAGCTCCTCCGGTATATTGTCTCTGCAGCCCTCATCTATTGCCGCCTTTTTGGCTGCCGATACAAGTGAGGATATAGCATCCTTTCTTACCTTGTCTCTTGCTTTCATTGCTGCAATCATGTCTTTTTGTAATTGTTCCATCTGCATGGCTTGTTCCTCCTGCTTTTCTTACTTTATTTACAGGCTTGCTAGTTCGTTTTGTGCGAATTGGTGCCGTCTATCTCTATAATACACCTTATGGGTGGAAATTGCTATTATTTATTACAATGAGTTTGTTGCCGGTTACTAACATTGGGTCGTGGCATGTCCGCGTCTTACGCCCCTTACTTTATTGGTAACCATTCAGCTCTTTGTGATAAAAAAAAGAGCCGGTAAGTATAATAAATATACTTATCGGCTCCTAACCATCCTATACAAGACGCCGTATAGCAAGTATTGTATGACACTGTACGCTTCTGTTTGCTGTGATTCCTGCCTTTGTGGACTGTGCCTCCACTATAACACCACCACCTGCATATATAGCTACATGTCCCGGATATACCACTACGTCTCCCGGCTGTATATTATCGAAGGATACGGCCTGTCCCACAGACTTAAATGCCTGTGAATATCTCGGTGTGCTGATACCAAAATGTGCATATACCTCATGTACAAAGCCTGAACAGTCTACACCGTTTGTAAGACTGTTTCCACCCCATACATATGGATTGCCCACAAACTGCATAGCGTATGATACTACAGAGCTTCCTGAAACTCCTGTTGAAGCACCCGGGTTCTTTCCACCGCCTGCTGCATAGTCACTGGCAATACTTCCGCCCTTACCGGCTCCACCACCATCATAGCTTGGACTGCTTGATGAGCTGTTCGCTCTGGCAGCGGCAGCGGCTGCCGCTGCTTCCTGCTCCTGAATGATTTTGCCCTGTGCCGTAATGATATTCTGATAATTATCTGCCTGCTGCTGTGCCTGAGCTATCTGGCTTGCATACTGCTCCTTCTGGTTTTCAAGAGCTACTATAGCCGCCTCGACATCTGCCTGCTGCTTCTCATAGTCATCCTGCATGGCTGTGAGCTCATTCATGTCGTTGTCAAGCTTAGTACCAATCTCCTTCACCTGCTCAACTGCTGCCTGATAAGAATCCATAAGAGCACGATCCGAATCATATACATCTGACACGTACTCTATACGATTGAGCATATCTGTGATACCATTTGACTCAATAATTGCTGTCCAGATATTGTCCTCAGCGCTATTTTCATACATGAACTGTATACGCTTCTTCATGGCGTCATACTGCTCCTGCTGCTTTTCCTGAGCAGCTGCAAGATCCTTCTGATTCTGCTCTATCTCTGCCTGTTTATTTGTGATATCTGTCTGAAGCTTCTTTTGTGCTGCAAGAATCTCATCAAGCTTTGCAGATTTATTCTTTATATCATCAGCAGTAGTCTGCTGCTGATCCTTTAGACCATTAATCTCATTCTTCTTATCCTTGAGATCCTTCTCAGCCTGTGACTTCTTCTTCTCTGCATCCTTCTGCTTCTGTGTCTTGGCATATACCTTCTCAAGTCCACTGTTTATGTATCCGCTAAATGTAGTGCCCTCTACTGCCGGTCCTGTAAAAACGAGTGCCGATGTTAACACAGTACATATAGCACGTGTCCATTTCTGATTCATTTTATTCCTCCTGTAATACGACGGTCAGATTGACCTTTCCTTCCACAATTTACGTTCAATATACATTCGGATATATTATCGCACAAAATGAATCTTTTTTCCACATCTTTTTGTAAATTTACAGAATTTTCCACATTTTATATAATGATATGATTAAAAAGTCAAAAGGTATCTTGCCACTAATTTATGATTCACATACGCGCTATTATAAGTCTATCATCAGGTTTGATGCTATCTGATGTCAGAGCATTTATTTCCATTATGTTTTCAACAGTGGTGCGGTATCTTTTTGCAATGTCCCACATTTTATCATCCTTCTGCACTATATAGCCAACCAGAGCTGCTTCCTCTTCAGTATCAGACGCTGTTTTTTCCTGCTCCACCGATATTATGACTGACACTTCATCCTGCTGCAGGGCAATAGCGTTTATGCTGACAACACCCTTAATTTCATATTCGCTGTTGTCGAGCAGATTGACCTGCACCTGGTCTACCTGCAGATTTACCTCGCAGCAGGTGTTGGCATCCATGCCGGGTATCTCAACAAACTGTTCAAACGGCACAGAGTCTGTATGCATCTCTATCGGACAGCCATCATCCTCCACAATATTCACACAGTTCACCTGCAATACACCTGACACAATAATTCCTGTGTCTGCATTTTTTATCTGTGCAATAGCGGCCTGCGTCTTTGTACCGCATATTCTTAAAATTCTCTTTTTGCTGTTTTCTCTGTACAACTGCTCCAAAATACGGCATTTTGTGTCATTTTTCATAAGAAGGCTGCATACCTTCATCTTTTCAAACACAGGTTTTACCGGACATGATACGCTGTACATGTCATTGAGCACCTCTACTGTTTCCTCACTCCAGACCTTTCCATCCACCGCAAGCGCTGCCTCAATCGAAAGCTGCCTGAGCTCTCCGTCGTAATCATTTTCCGCCTCAACCTGATGCATGGCAGGCTGTGTGCGAAGCCAGGCAATATTTCCGGCATCATCACCCTCGCAGCGTATTTCATTTGAAAATCCCTCCTGCACCTCAAAGCAACAAATTTCCTGTTCTTCACTCAGATACACTATACACGCATGGCACTCGCCTGTCAGTGTAATATGGTCACGCTCGTATGTATACTCCAGATTTCTCATATCAACAAGACTTGATATGAGCTTGCATATATTCGGCTTGGTCTTTGGCAAAGTGACGACATTTTTAATTCTGACAATATCCCTTACAACACTGTCAAGCTTAAGCACCTTCATCTGCCCCATAAGCTGCTCCACATCCTTGTCATCAATCCTTTGTGCAACCTCAAGATTTTCTTCCTTCTCTCCATAAAGCTCCACGCTTATAATGCCTCTGACCGAGAGTTTTCGCGAATTGATAACCCCAACCGTAAGCTCATCAAGCCCGGTATACACACGAACCGTATCCTTCTCGCAGACTCCTTGAAGAACAAGCTTCTCCTGAAACGGTATTGCATCCTTTATATGCTCCACTCTGTTTCCGCCGATATTTTCATCCGGCTCATCGCCTTCAAAAACTTCCTCTCTCGTATACAGCACTTCAAATTCAATGCTTCCACTTATCCAGATATTCTCGCCTGACGCTTTTATCTCGTCAAGCTTTACCTGCCCGTTCTGACAAACCACTTTGGAAACATCAGGCTTATTGTCCTTTATGACATAATCCCTGTCGAAGCCAACCTGCGACATATCCTTTACCTTTTCTATGCATTGTCTGATTTTTTGTGTAATTAACTCCATAAAAAATACCCCACTTCAAATATGTATATAAAATACATATTCAAGATGGAGTAACTTTATGCAGATGCAAATATTTAAATTCATGATCATTATAATAAAGATGCAACATCTTTACTTCATGATACTAGCAAAGCTGCATCCTTATATCTTTTGTAATCACATCAGTGTAGGTGAAAGATAAGAGCTGTGGCGGATTCTGCTCAAACTCATCATCTATCAGAACCGTAAACACACTTGGGTATGCCTGCTGAATAACACCCTCCTGAATGTCAACCTTGTTGCGGCCAAGATCCTGCTGGATTTTTACCCTGTTGCCACACTGCTGGTGAATCGATGCTCTGACTTTTCTAATTTCTGTCTGTTCCATTTTAAGCCTCCTTATTGTGGATATGCCCACTGGCACATAACTATAGTCCTCATGGTAACCAGTATTGTAACGACGGTGTCATATATATGAAATCAATCTCTGTATAAATATAAAACAGGTCAAATTAATCAACAATTATATCAATCAATATATTTGAATATATAAATATGTCACCACAATATCTAGTAACTTTACTATAGCAAAGTATCGCAGTGATAGCAATAGGGCATTAGTACTGATTGTCAGTTTTTTCGCAACTTTTAACACAATTTACGAAATTTTCACTCAAACACAACAGGCATTTCACTCAATTCCGTCTTTATTACTATATACGGATAACTCGCCTGATTGCTGACCTTCTCGCCCTTATCCGGGGCTATCAGACGCGTATCAAAATACATTGCCTTATCCTTAACATAAAACTGGTTAACCGTAATACTGTAGCCACCTGTCTCCTTTGTGCCAAAGCCTTCCGCTATGTATAAATATTCATCATCCTTGTACGTCAGCTTCATCGCCTTCGCCTTGTTTTCATTTATCTGCTTTTTAAACTCCTCCGGGATTTCATCCCCGCAAATCACCGTGTACTCAACCATCCTGTCACTCTCCGTGCCTGAAATATTTGCGCGGCAGCCCGAAATCACTGTCGTTTCCAATATAACAAGCACACCTGCAGCCATCACCAGAAATTTCCTCAATTTTTCTGACATTTTTTCCTCTCTTTCTTATCATATCGCTTACGATATGATATAATATCAGTAATTATTCGAAACCACCTTTAGAACCAAAAAGCTGTTGCTTACATGCAAGCATGACGCATCAGCTTTTTTATTCTCAATGGTTCTGAATAGTTACATTACATTTTATATTATGAAAAAGAGAGGTCAAATATGCGTTCAGTTTTAATCGTAATATTCGTATTTTTCTATCTGCTGCTCGGTCTTCCGGTGCTCGGAGCCATGTGGATAATACACAAATTTGCCCCGGCATGGGCCGATATGGCACAGCTTCGCCTGGTACAGTGGGCTTTCCGTGTCATCATATTCCTAAGCGGAGCAGACATTGAATTTATAGGGGAGGAAAATGTGCCAAAGGACGAGGCTGTACTATATATAGGAAATCACCGTAGTTTCTTTGACATCATAATCACCTACTCCAGATGTCCACGCCTGACAGGCTACATCTCAAAGCAGAGTATCGCAAAAATACCAGTGCTGGGTCTCTGGATGAAGCGCCTGCACTGCCTGTTTTTGGACCGCGATGACATCAAGCAGGGACTAAAGGTCGTGCTTGCAGCCATAGATCAGGTCAAATCCGGCATCAGCATATGTGTATTTCCTGAGGGCACACGCTGCAAAAACAAAGATGACCTGACAGAGGTACAGTCTTTCAAAGAAGGTACTTTCAAGATTGCCACAAAGAGCAAATGCAAGATAGTGCCAATGGCAATCATGGGAACAAATGAAATATTCGAGGATCACCTTCCATGGGTCAAAAAGAGGCATGTGGTTATCCGATACGGCACTCCTATTGATCCGGCAGCACTCAGTAAAGAGGAACAAAAGCATCTCGGAGCTCATTGCAGAGAAGTGATTGTGGATATGCTTCATGAAATGGTATAGCTGAAAAAACCGCCCAGTCGGGCGGTTTTTCATATTTCTTCTTCAAATTCCTTTAAACTATTAAATTTTTATTCTCATCAACTATTTTTTACTTCAAAACAAGCACCGAATACGCCGGCAGCTTTGCCGTTCCATCCTTATATGACGGTGCTTTCTTTGTAGTCTGAAGCATTGCAACAGCATCATTTACTCCAAGCGATGACACATCCACACTTGCTTCATCCTTTGATGGATTAAACATAAGCACTGCTTTCTCACCATTGTACTCTCTTGTGAATATACACACATTATCATTTGACAGATCCTTTTCAAAGGTATTTGTACCTCGTGCTATCTCCGGGAAAGCATTTCTTATTGATATTGTCTGCTTCACAAAGTTGTAAATAGAGTATGGATCCTCCATCTGCTTATCAAGGGTATCATATGTCTGCTCGGTTTCTTCTGCATTCTGAGGTCCCACACACATTCCCTTAGCTTTTGAATCCCCGCTCCATCTCATGGCAAGACGCTTCGTCTCATCATTGACTGTGCCTCTCATGCCGATTTCCTCTCCATAATACAGAAAAGCATTTCCGGGCATAAGAAGATTCATAGCCTGCGCCATCTTGGTTTTCTCCTCGGCATTATCTCCGTTGTAGTATCCTGCGCTGCGTCCCATATCATGATTTGTATAGAACGGTGCATCAATGTATGAGTCTGTATACTTCTTTATCTCATTTTCCACATCAACCAAAGCATTGCCGTATGTGCTGGCACCATGATTTGCTGCACCATTTAACACCTTTCCAATATACCCATCCTGCTGTGAAAAATCAAAGTTGAACATACTGTCAATTCCACTCTTATAGTACTTCGCATACTCTCTGTATGTAGTCCAGCCCTCACCAACCATATAAGCATCGGCCTTTTTGCTCTTCACATTGTTTACAAGCCATGTGAGGTCATCTATAGTCTCAGTCTGGTTATTATTATTGTAATAAATCACAGCATCCAGTCTAAAGCCATCTACGCCGCGGTCAAGCCAGAAGGATGTAACCTTGTCAATCTCCCCTCTTACAGCTTCGCTCTGCAGGTTAAGGTCAGGCATGCTGTCTACAAACTGTGACTCGTAATACCAATTCGTGCCCGGCAGCTGGTTGTAGCCTCCGGTATTGGTTTTGCTAAAATTATAGTAATCAACATAAGGACATTCCGAAGAATCCGGCTCTGCCCCATCAGGAAGCGACTTGATATAATCTGCAGCCGCCTTAAACCACGGATGCTCGTTAGATGTGTGATTTATTACAAAGTCAATAATCACATTGATGTTTCGCTTGTGACACTCCGTAATAAGCGCATCAAAATCATCCAGAGTACCATACTGCTTGTCAATATTCATATAATCCGTAATATCATACTTGTGGTATGAAGGAGAAGGCATAATAGGCATCATCCAGATTTCATTGCAGCCAAGTCCCTCGATATAGTCAAGCTTCTCTGTAAGTCCCTTTAAATCCCCAATGCCATCACCGTCACTGTCAAAAAAGCTGTATACAAACACCTCATAGCAGGTCCTGTAATTGTCCTGAATCACATTAGGATCATTTTTCGCATTCATCTGCTCCATAGCAGAAGGCTTGTACTCCTTCTTTGCTGCCGTCTCGGTATTCTTTCCACCCGCAGCACATCCCGCAAGCATTGACACCGCCATAACTGCCGTCAATGCCACAGCAGTCAACCTGCCCGCCAATCTATTCACAGCCCTGCCGACCATATTGCGGCCGCCTATTTTATTATTAATCATACGCACTCCTTTTCTTAACTAAATTCTGAGCAAATTTGTATCTACAAAATCACTACACATATTCTCACATCTTCCACAAAGTAGCAACAAACTTAGCACTGTGTGCCACACCGGCACCACACAACCTGAAAGTGCTAAGTTTGCCACACACCCCCAAAGTTTGCCACAACCCAATATAAACCAAAAGCCGCCGCACAAAAGTGCAGCGGCCTAAATAAAACCAAATTAGCCTTTGACAGCTCCTGTAAGTCCATCCACGTAGAATCTCTGCATGATAACGAAAAGTATTGAGATAGGTATTGATACAATAACTGCAGCAGCAGCCCATCTTGTGAACCATCCGTTTATAAACTCTTTCTCAAGCATGTTGTAAAGGAGAAGAGATACTGTCCAATACTTGTCGTTTGGACCAACGATAACCCTTACAAATACGAAATCAAGCCATGGAGCAAGGAATGCTGTAAGTACTGTATATACTACGATTGGCTTACTGAGTGGCAGGATAACCTTGTAAAATACCTGGAACTGTGTACATCCGTCAAGGATGCCAGCCTCTGTAAGAGACTTAGGCACAGTATCAAAGAATCCCTTTGCGATATAGAAGCCTACTCCCGATCCTGCTGAGTATATGAGGATCAGTGAAAGACGAAGTACGCTACCCTCTGTAAGTCCGATAGCCTTTAAGATAAAGTATACGGCAACCATTGACATGAAAGCCGGGAACAATCCAAGAATCATAGCCAGATTCATGAAAGGCTTACGCATCTTAAATCTCAGTCGTGACATACAATACGCAACAGAAAGTACAAATACTGTTGAAATGATGCATGAGAACACTGATATAAACAGTGTATTAAAAAATGCTCTCGGGAAGTTCAACAGTGTAGTCTCTGTGAACAGCCTTGTATAGTTGCTAAATGTAAGGCCATGTGGGAAGAAGTACTTTGTATAAGCACCACTCTCAGCTCTAAAGCTTGTCATAATAATCCAGAAAATCGGGAACAGCCATACTACAGCAAGTATTCCAAGAATGATATGAACAAGGGAATTCTTTGCTACTTTCTTAGCACGTCCGGCAGACATAGGTCTTTTTGCTTTTGCTACACTACTCATTACATGAATCCCTCCTCATCCTTGTATGATTTTGTATTTCTGTATGTAACAAGCGCTACGATAGAAAGTACAATGAATGTGAGGATACCGATAACGGCACCGATATTGTACTCCTGATTATCAATAGTCAGCTTGTACAACCACGTAACCAGAAGGTCCGTCTTTCCTGCACTGTCTCCGACAGGTGTAGGCTTTCCTGCTGATAACAGGTAGATAACGTTGAAGTTGTTGATATTTCCGGTAAACTGTGTGATGATATATGGTCCCATGATAAACATGATATATGGGAGTGTGATCTTAAAGAAGATCTGTGCTGCGTTTGCACCATCAATCTTTGCAGCCTCATAAAGCTCTGAAGGCACATTCTGTAATACACCTGTAACCTGAAGCATGGTATACGGAATACCTACCCAGCAGTTGATGAGAATAACAGAAACTCTCGCCCACATAGTGTTGGTCCAGAATGGAAGCGGGTTATCAATCCAGCCCCACTCCAAAAGCAGGTTATTAACAGCACCCTGTGGCTGGAACATCTGTCTCATTACAAGGAGTGATACGAACTGCGGTACCGCAATTGAGATAACAAAGCATGTACGCCAGAAAGCCTTGCAATGTGTCTCTTTACGATTGATAACGATAGCAAGAATGAGTCCAAGGAAGTTACAAAGGAAGGTTGCAAATACAGCCCAGCAGATTGTCCATCCAAGTACTCTCCAGAATATCTTACCAAGCTTACCACCAAGTCCAAGCACCTGTCCGAATGAAGCGAAGCCTGTCCAGTCGAACAATACCAGATGATCACCCTTTACCGAATAATTTGTAAAGGCCATTGGAATCATGAACAGCAATGGTAAAACGGTAAAAACAAATATTCCCATAAGTGGGAGAAACATAAGTGTCTTATGTAGGTTTTTATCAAATAAATCCTTGACATCTTTGCCAAAAGAATTGATTTCTTTTCCAGCTTTTGAAAGGCATTCTGCCTTATATCCGCTCTTTAAATTCTCGCACCACATGTAAATAAATAATACTGTGATGGCAATTGTTATGACGCCATATAACAGTAATAATACTGACTGGTCGCCCGCAACATATTCATAAATCTGCTTCTGCTCATTAAATACCTCTTCCTGCTTTCTCCAGCCAAGTGAAGGCAGCATGGAAATGTAATAAGCACCAGCGCTAACCATATATGCTATATATGCAATCTCTATAGCAAGAAAAATCAGACCCTTTATAATCTGCTTATGAGCCATATTGGCAAGTCCCATTACGAGTGCCGATAGCTTAACTGTAGCTCCGCCTTTTGTGAGGGCATTGCCAACAGTATACGGAGTAGCAAATTCCGAAACTTTTTTCTTTTTGTTTGCTCCTAACATACTTTTCCTCCTGGCATGCATTATATATGCCAATCCTTTAAACTAATTTATTCCAAGATTCCGGCTACCCGGAACCTTGGAATCATAATCTGATCTACTTAATTATTTAAGAGAATCATTAAGCTGAGTATTGAAGTCCTCTGTCTTCTGAGCTGCATTGTCCTTTGTAATCTGACCTTCTGCACCGTTCTGGAAAGCATCACCGAATGGTGTAGCTGCATCCCAGTAACCTGACATATCAATGATAGGCTGTGCTACTGAACAATCAGATGAAACCTTAGCCATAGCTGCTGCTACTGGATCTGCTGCAACTTCCTCGTTTGTTGCAAGATCTTTGTTTACAGGAGCCTGTCCTCTTAACTTGAAGTGAGCAAGCTGTGCGTCCTCGCTGCCAAGGAATGCTGCAAGCTTAACTGCTACTTCCTGGTTCTTGCAGTTAGGGTTAACACCGATAGCCTTAGATCCTAAGAATGCCTTTAACTGGCAGTCTTTTCCACCAATATTGATTGTAGGAAGAGCTGCAACACCAACGTTCTCCTCACCAAGTGCCTCTTTAACTTTGTCATAGTTCCAGTTACCATTGAAGTAAGCGTTGATAGAACCATCTTTAAGTCCAGCAAGACCAAGTGATCCCTCATTGTTATCCATTACAAAGTTTGGATTTGCAAATAAATCTACGATGTAGTTTGTAACTGCTGTACCCTTATCTCCACTGAAGTCATATCCGGCAGCCTTGTCTGTTCCATCTCCAAAGATTGTACATCCGTTTGCTGCATAGAATGCATTGAGATACCAGCCATTATCAAATGGGAATGAAACCTTACCCTTTGTAAGCATTGTATCAAGGCTCTTTACATCATCCTCAGAGAAGACTCTCTTGTCATAGTACATGAACCATGTGTTTGATGTATAAGGAACTGCGTAGATGTCTCCATCATATGTAACTGTTGCAGCCATAGCCTCTGAGTTAGATGACTTAACATACTCTGCTGTATCTCCGCCTAACTTAGCAATAGCATTAGCCTTAATTAATGGCTCAAGCTGATCGTTTGCAAACATGTAAACATCAGCTGCTGCCTTAGGATCCTTTGTAACAACGTCCTTTGCATCACTCTCAGATGATGTAACATACTTGAACTCGATGTTGAAATCAGGATTTGCCTTAGCGAATGCCTCACACTCTGTCTTAAGCCAAGCGCCCTGTGCATCGTCTAAATCCTCTGCAGGTCCCATTACTGTAATGGTCTCCTTACCGCCGTCCTTCTTGTCGGCTTTCTCTGTTCCATTTCCTCCGTTGCCGCTTCCGCATCCAGCAAACATTGTTGCTACCATAGAAGCGCAAAGTAAAGATGCTAATACTTTCTTCTTCATATCTTCCTCTCCTTTTTGAATATAAAATGTAAAAAAGTATATATATAAATTGCCGTGCAACTTATATCAAATTAATTATCTGCGGTAAACCACCGCAATGTTTCTAATCCAGGCTATCTTTTCGTTGTCCAATCTGTGTGGCTTACTTGTCATGCGCCATCTCCAGTTATGTCCGACTGTCGAAGGATAATTCATCCTCGCCTCATTTCCAAGCTCTAATATATCCTGCATCTGGACTATCGCCAGCTCTGCGGTGCTGTGGTACAGCTCCCTGATAAGAGCATTTGGAACCTGTGATTTATTTTCAATATTCAGATACTCATACAGATAAGCAAGCTCATAATCTGTCTTTTCACCGAAAGAACCAACTATTGTCTCATTGTCATGTGTACCAATATATGCAACTACATGTGAATCAGTGTAATTGTGTGGCAGATACTCATTGGACGGATCGCCGTCAAAGGCGAACATCATAACCTTTGTTCCCATCCAGCCCGACTTCGCAAGGAGCTTTTTCACTCCCGGCAAAAGGCTCGCTGACGTATAATCATCAGCCACTACATTAACACCCTCAAGCTCTTCGTTGATTGCATTGACAAGCCTGCGTCCCGGTCCCTTGAACCATTTCCCGGATAGGCTCTTGTCCTGTCCGTACGGTACCGCATATGCTTTTACAATTCCTGCAAAATGATCAATCCTGACGATATCAAAAAGCTCTCTGCATACACGCATACGCTTTCTCCACCACGAGAAGTTGTCCTCCTTCATGGCATCCCAGTCATACATAGGATTGCCCCACACCTGTCCGTTCTCTGAATACTTATCAGGAGCGGCAGCTGCAACATACTCCGGTGTATCGTTTGCGCTCATCATAAATAGTTGTCTCTCTGCCCATACGTCTACGCTGTCATACCCTACATAAAACGAGGCATCACCTATTATGTAGATACCTTTTGAGTTAGCATAATTTTTCAAATCCTCCCATTGCTCGAAGAATTTATATTGGCAGAACTTCCAAAAAGTAATTGTATTATAATTCTTTTTTTGGTACTTTTCAAGTGCAACCGCTTGCGGATTTCTATACTCGCTTGGCCACTCGCTCCAATTTTTGTATAAATTGTCGGCTTTCAGTGTCATAAATAGTGCATATTGTTCAAGCCACTCCGACTGTTTTTTTACAAAATCCTGAAACTCTTGTGCATTTGTATCAAATCTTTCAAACGCTTTTTGTAAAATCTTGCATCTGTTCTGATGCAATGCTGCATAATCAATTTCTGATTCGTCTGTGCCCCAGTTATACCCCAGGATCTCTTCCTTCTCTAACAACCCCTCATCTACCAGCTTATCTAAATCGATGAAATAGATATTGCCCGCACAGCCTGATGATGGCTGATATGGACTATCGCCAAATATGGTGGGGCCTACCGGAAGAACCTGCCAGTACTTCTGTTTCAAATCACCAAGGAGATCAACAAAATTGTAAGCCTCTCTCCCAAGAGTACCTATACCATATGGTGACGGCAGACTCGAGATTGAAAGAAGTATTCCGGAGCCTCTGAGATTTTCTTTGGCCTCCAAATTACCATTCCTCTTTCCTAAAATTTTCTATTTTTTTCGTATCTGAGATTATTTTATTTCCTATTGTCAGATTTGTCAATCTTTTTAGTGGTTTTAAACTCATTTTTGCCATTTTTCACGTAATTTACATTCATTTTTTGGTAGTTATTACCACAGTTTCAAAGATTTTTTTCGAAAAATTTATTACAGAAAATATTGCCTATTTCTGATAGTAAATGTATAATTTAATTATCACATAAGAAAGGACAAATACTATGGCTACTATTAAGGATATTGCCGCCCGGCTGGGCGTGTCAATCAGCACTGTTTCAAAGGGATTAAATGGTGCCAGCGATATAAGTGAGGAGCTTCGTCAGACAGTTTTAGACACTGCTGTCGAAATGGGCTACAGCACAAAGCGCTCCAGAAAGGTAGAAAACCGCAAGCTGGCTCTGTTTATTGAAAATATGAACTACGAGTCTATCGATGAGTTCGGATATGATGTAGTGCTTGGTTTCAAACAGAATGCTTTTAAGCACAAATGGGACGTGGACATCATCCCTGTCACACCTCAGCTTCAGGCAGAAGAAAAATATGATACATATATATTAAAGAATGGCTATTGTGGCGCATTTCTGGTAGGTTTTGCTCTTCACGATGAATGGATGCAGCAGCTCAAAAATACTACAATGCCTACCGTTTTGTTTGATAACTATATAGAAAACAATCCCAATGTAGCCTATGTAGGCACCGACAGCTACGAGGGCATTGACATGGCTGTAAAGCATCTGCACAATCTGGGTCATAAAAAGATTGCCTTTATCAATGGTTCTCTTTTTTCCCTGGTTTCAGATCAGCGTCAGGAAGCCTTTGAAAACTCTATGCGCGATGCCGGTCTTGAAATCTACCCGGAGCTCATGGGACACGGCTACTATATTCCTGAAACCGCACAGTATTACGTTTCAAATTTTATTGCAGCAGGTGCCACCGCTATCCTCTGCGGAAGCGACACTATAGCAAAGGGTGTTATCTCCGAGTGCCAGATGCACGGCTTCAATGTGCCAAATGATATAAGTGTGGTAGGCTTTGACGATGTCAAGTTTGCCGCAGCCCTTACCCCTCCTCTTACCACTATCAGACAGGAGCGTAATGATCTGGGCCGCTGTGCATATATTATATTGAATTCGCTCATTCACCATATTCCAATCAGCCGCACACAGCTACGTCCGATGCTGATTGAAAGAGAATCTACTGCACGAGTTTCCACCGCACATGCTGCTGAGGAATAGCCTGCATATACACCACCTTCCAAAGGAGTCAAAATTGTTCAAACGCAAACATGTAACCACTTTAATTACATATTCGCTGGTATTTTTCAGTGCAATCTCCATGACAGCCTGCTCTTTTTCGGATGTCTCTTATCTATTTAAGAGTCCCGCACAAAAGCAGGCTATTCTGCACAAATCACCTGCGTTTTGGGAGGATGCCACAAGTGTTAAAGGAAGCAGCAATCTGTCTATCCTGCACAATGTCGCCTTTGAGGGGCAGCCGTACAATGATACAAGACAGTTTGGTGATAACATCCTTATGGTAGGACAGGGCAGCTACAATAATTCCATCATAGAGACCGATGATCAATCTGTTCAGTATTCATTTGATGTATATAATCCCTGGTCCAATGAAATCACGGCAAGCCTCACTCACGACAAAACCGACTGTGATGACTACATGATAAAAGGTGACCGACTCTGGCTCATCAATTCCGATGCCGGCAGGGCAACAATCTATGATAAGGATTTAAAGGAGATAAAAACCTGCAAATATAATCCTGAGGACTATGATGGCAATTGCGATACATCAGATTCTGATGATGGCGATGTGCCGAATCCCGGCAATTATTATGATGTCTCACAGATTGCCACCTCCGCTGACGGAAAATATGCTCTCGTGTCAGGTGTCACACCCGATACCTACAAATATGCAGTCTCTGATATAAGGCTTGACGATAACACAGTGCTTTCAACCTACGAAGGACAAAGTTTTTCCATGTCATGTGTCGACTCAAAGGGCTTTGTAATCGAGGCAGATACGGCCAACAATATTTGGAACTATCATTCATCCGATGGAGAAAACAGCTTTTTTTCACTGCCGGATGTGGTGGATGTGACTTTGGCAGAGGATGGTGACATGCTCATACGATGCCAGGATTTATCCTCGGACAACATCATCAGTTACTATAAATATTCACCCGCCACCGGTGTCAGTTCATCCTTTTCATACAATCTGGCGACTCGAAACACAGGCAAAATGTCCGACAGCTCATCCGACTCTGCGGCAGCCGATACCAAGACCTACTGTTCTGCCAACTCGGTATATCTGCCTGATGCAAACTGTGTGATGATGCTTTTGTACACAGCGCAGTGCAACCCGGAAATTCTCATCTGGTCACTCGACAAGGGCAAGAATGACAGCAAAGCCGAAATCACGTCATACAATGACTGTGATACACTGCTACAGGCCTTACGCGATGATGGCTCATATGTATCCCCATATTCTGCCATAGACCCCGCTGACAGTACCGATGAAAATCAGGAAGCTATGGAAGAGGCCGGGAAGGATTCTGACTACAATACATACGGCGACGAGGTCACTCTGATACCTGACACCGCGTCATATGACTGGGGTGATTTATCCGACATAAATGCACGTATCACAGCCCTTGAACAGAAATACGGCTTTTCCATATATTTCGGGCCTGAGGTGCCAAAGAGAATTGATTACTACGATATCCATCAATTCAAGAACAAGGATAAGCTGTCGATCGCTCTGGATTCGCTTGAGGAAATACTTGACTGTTTCCCTGATGACTTTTTCACACAGCTGTGTTATGGCGATATAAGAGGCATGCGAATCTATCTGTGCGGTGATATTTCATCAGGCCACTCAGATATGATAAATGAGCCAAGTGGATTCGTAAATATAATAAACAACCACAATGTAATAGTTCTAAACTGCAACTACAGCTGGGATTTCAGCTACACTGTAGGCCATGAGATTTCCCATCTGATTGACCAGAGGCTTACATTCATACACACCTACGATGACAAGAGCGAATTTTCTGAGGGGAAATGGAACAGCTTTAACCCTGACAGCTTCTCTTATGATGATAGCTACGCAAACTACAATCCGGATGATCCATCGAACCACATATCCGGGTATTTCATTGATTCCTACGGCATGACCTTTGCAACAGAGGACCGCTCTGAAATATTCGGAACCGCGATAGACAATTATATTAACGGCATTTATGATGATGCAAGATTCACAGATGATTCGCCGATACGAAACAAGCTGGACTACTACAGCAGATGTATCCGTGATGGCTTTGATACAAAGGACTGGCCTGATACGATGGCATGGGAGTCTGTGCTTACCGCCACCGGGGCACAGGCCGATTAAATGATAATTTCAGAATAACACAAAAACCTCAAGTCATACGACTTGAGGTTTTTTAATGGGCAGAGATGGATTCGAACCATCGAAGCAAGTTGCAGCAGATTTACAGTCTGTCCCCTTTGGCCACTCGGGAATCTGCCCATTTATCAGATACGCAAAATGCGCTCTGACAAGAAAAGATTATAGCATAGCAGCTTCTATTATGCAAGTATTTTTTGTCCGAAAGCCATACCTTAAAACCTGAAAACTAATTTTCTGATCTGTCATACATCAAAATAACTGCGGAATATTTCTGCAGGCTTATTTTGAGTACTCCATCCGCAACTTCATACTGTTTTGGCATCAGTGAATAGCCCGTCTCATTTGAAATGATCACACGCTCTAACACTGCTTTTTTCGGTATTCCGCACTGCCATACTTCAAGTTCCACATCACGTTCCTGTTCCTTATTATTCACAAGGACAACAAACTGCTCCCTGCGGTTAAATCTCGCGTAACAAAGGAGATTATCATCTCCTCGGAGATTATCGTCTCCTCGGAGATTATCGTCTCCTTTTAAAAACATAAGGGAACCGGTGCGGAGTGCTTCATGTTCTTTATGAATGCGGATAATATCACGATGAAAATCGATCAGGACAATGTCCTCTTTCCCCCATGGATAGGTACGTCTGTTATCCGGGTCTGTAAATCCGCAGAGCCCTGCCTCATCACCATAATAAATGGTAGGTGCACCCGGCCATGTCATCTGGACAACCACTGCCTCACGAAACACCGCCGGTTTAATTCCTTCCTCAGCAGCTGCCGTGCCAAGTGTTGCTGCACGTCCCACTTTTTCGTTAGTTCTTGTCATGAATCTGGAATGATCATGATTTGAAAGCTCATTCATGGCACACAAAAGCTGCGATGTCTGGAAACTTGCCATATAATGACGCATGGAGTCTTCAAAATCTTTCACGCTTCCCTTTAACTGTGGTTTTGCCTCATCGCTGTGTTTTTCCATACCGGTCAAAAACCAGGTCAGCGGCTCCATGAATGCATCATAGTTCATAACGGTATCCCACTGGTCACCTTTCTGGAGCCATTCCTTCGGGTCACCGTAATGCTCTGCTAAAATAATTGCATCCGGGTTTGCCGTTTTCACTGATTTACGGAAATCTCTCCAGAACTTATGGTTCATCTCCGGGGAATGTCCTAAATCTGCAGCAACATCAAGTCTCCAGCCGTCCGCATTGTATGGCGGAGATACCCATTTTGCTGCAACACGCATAATATCATCATACAGTTTTTCAGAGCCTTCATAGTTGAGTTTTGGCAGCGTATCATGTCCCCACCAGCCCTCGTAGGTCGTATTGTACGGCCATGCAAACTGATCCTGGAATCCAAAGAAATTGCGGTACGGACTGTCTTTGGAAACAAAGGCTCCATCCTCATAATCGCCGCTTACCTGATAGATTTCCTCGCGGTCAAGCCATTTATTAAATGATCCACAGTGATTGAACACACCGTCTAAGATCACTTTCATGCCACGCGCATGGATCTCTTCTACCAGCTCTGCAAAAAAACGGTTGCTCGCCTCAAGATTTTTCTTATTGGTCACACGGTTGATATAGCGTTCAGCCTTTCTGTTATCACTCACACCGTCTTTTAACAGCCCGCCGCCGTCCTCAACGATTTTTCCATAATGCGGGTCAATATAATCATAATCCTGGATATCGTATTTATGATTGGATGGGGACACAAATAACGGGTTAAAATAAATTACTTCCACACCCAGATTCTGCAGATAATCCAGTTTCTGTCTGACACCCTCTAAGTCACCGCCATAAAACTCTGCCACGGAAAAATCAGACGGGCACTGATCCCAGCTGTCCATCTTTCTGCTGGTAGAACGGATATAATAGTACTCATCGGTCAGCACATCATTCGACGTATCGCCGTTGTAAAAACGGTCGACTAAGATCTGGTACATAACTGCACCCTTTGACCATTCCGGTGTTGAAAATCCCGGAATAATGCAGAAACGGTATTCGTCACGTTTTTCCTTGCTGACACCATAGCGGTCATAATATACATTTAACAGACCGCTTGCCACTTTAAAATAATAGTAAAACGGCTCCTCTCCGAGTGTGAATTTTACCTCATAATAATCAAAGGCTCCCCCGGTCTCTGTCTTTTTCATTTTATATTTTTTATCTCCGGTACACAGCCATACGATATCGACATTATCGCGCGCTGTACGGAAACGGACAGTCACTTCATCCCCTGCATCCGGTTCCACCGGCTGTCTGTAATCTGCCGTTCCATCCGAAAAAAGTGCATTCTTTTTTAACAGCGGACGCATCTGCATAATATATCTCTGTATACGGTTTAACTCATAAACTGATTCTTCCTGGTTCATGTAATCCCTATTTTCCTTTCTTTGCGAAAATTTACGAAAACTCTTCATTTATTATAACACAGAATGGTACTTTCGCAACGTCTAAAACTGCATTTATACAAATAATAACACACAAAAAAGTCTACTGACCATAAAAATCTGAAAGACACTGCAAACCTTATATCCTGTTAGATATACATAATACCAGGACCTAAAATCTATTTACACAGATAATTTCGCGTTATATAATTTTCGTATGGAATTTTTAATTTAAAGGAGGATCTCAGGTTGACTGACAGTGATATCAAGCTTTTTTTCGATGTCTATTTTAATAATTTTATCACCAGCATTTCCTGGGATGAACAGATTCATGCTCCGGCTGCAAAAGAAGAATGGATCAGATGCCTGAAAAACTGTGGGCGTTCAAGATATCAGCTTTGTATCGAGGATGATCTTTTATTCCATTCATTTTTCACGCACTTAAAAGAAGATAAATCTACTTTAAGCAACAGCCAGTATGATCTGGTCTTAAGCTATTGCCGTAAACTTTATTACAGCCAGTATAATGAGCCATCCCTGCAGCTTCGTTTTGCAAAAGAGCTGATTTCTCATTATGAAGCAAATAAAGATGTGGAGAGTCTTATTTTTCTCTACACCTGCGCCGCCTATTCCGCACTTCAGCTTTCCCGCACAGGCGATCATAAGATGGGACTGCGCTCAAGTGACTATTACAAAAAAGTTGTAGCACTGCGCGATAAGATCGACACATTTCAGGTACCGGAAAGCCGCGATTATATTTTTGTCGCCTATGATAACCTGATCCGTGTTGAGCCGTTTCTTCACAATCTGCCGATTGAGGAGGCATATCAGTTCTTTTTAGAACTGATCGAACTGCGCAAGCAGGAAAAGTTCTGCCGTTACGATACGGTCAATCCGCGCATTCCCAAAATTGTAAATAAAACGATCAACAATTTTCTCTCCTGCGAAAATGACCTGCTGCTTTTTGATATTGAATTTCCGGATTCACTGCGGCTGCATTTATCCGAACTGACACTGCAGCATTATACCCAAGTCCTTAAGCACAAGGGTTCCATTTACGACTGTCCGCCCGCCCTCGTATTTCAATATTATCGTCTCATGGCAGAAGAAGAGGCATTAAGCTGGGACGAAGCTTATTCGGTCGTAGATGATTATTATACCCGAAAAAAAGAAATGATTCCGGATGAAACAGAACTGGATTATCTGTCCTTTTATGTGGATCTTCCAATTCTTCTGATGCACTTTCTGTCCCATACCACCCTTTCCGAGGCAGAAAAAGATCGCAGAAACCTCACTTACCGCAGTATGGTCATTCATTTTCTGTCGACAAGACATTACCGTCTGCACACATACTCGCAGTATGATGGTATGCGTATGGCATGTTTTCATCCAATCGTGCTTGATACGTTCCACCACCCGGTTGAAAAGACAAACTTTATCCTTGATCTGATCGTTTCTAGTCATCTGGCAACACTGACACACTCCGTTATGGTTTCCTATCTGGCGGAGGCGCTTTTAAAATATATTTTCGATGATAAGCCAGAGCTTCTGATCTGCCCGGCACTTGGTTTGACGGTTTCTGAAATTCAGAAAAACCGCACGCATATCATTGATTTCGCCGTGCAGGGTTCGATGCTTCACGATATCGGTAAAAACGGAATTGTCCCGATCATCAACACGCAGCACCGCAGGCTGACGGATTACGAGTTTTACCTGATCCGCATGCATCCGGAAACGGGAGCAAAGGATCTCGCCTCTGTTCCTGATTTTGCGTGTTATGCAGATATCGCACATGGACATCACCGCACTTATGACGGCACAGGCGGTTATCCGGATGACTTTGACATCCTCCATTCACCGTGCCGCCCGGTCATTGATCTCGTGCACATCTGTGACTGCCTGGATGCCGCTACGGATTACTTAAGCCGCAACTATCACAATGCAAAAGATTTTGATACCGTGCTTTCGGAACTGGCGGATGGCCGTGGCACACAGTATAATCCGAATATCATTGACCTGATCCTGGATCATCCGGATCTTCAGAAAGAGCTTGCCTCTTTAATCGGACCAAACCGCGAAAATATCTATTATGATGTATACCGTACTTTTGCGAACAAACAAAAATAACCATGCGATTTTAACCGCATGGTTATTTTTTCAGAAAAAAAAGATAGCTATCGGCTAGCTATCTTTTTAGGAGAAGGTATTTTTACTATGGGGTATAGCAAAAACTATATATAATGTATTGGGGGGTTTTTACGGTTATTATAATAGCATGCCCCGCCAGATAAGTGTGCACAAACTTCACAATTTTGTGCACACGTTTTTATTCATTTTGTATAGTACCTTCTGCCCGGTTTTTCTTTTTTCATTGCCGTTATGCACAATTACTGCTCAAACAATGCCTCAAACTCCTGCTGGCTGATTTTTTCCTTCTCCAGCAGAAGATTCGCGCAGGCATCCAGCACGTCGCGGTGCTCCGCAATCATCTGCTTCGCTTTTTCATAACATTCGTCAATGATCCGCTTCACTTCCAGGTCAATGGTGGTCGCAACGCCCTCTCCATAGCCTCTCGTGTGCGCCAGGTCTCTGCCGATAAATACCTCATCGTCGTCATTGTCGTAGCAGATCAGACCAATGTTCTCTGACATTCCGTATTTTGTGACCATATCCTTTGCCATCCGGGTCGCCTGCTTGATGTCCTGGGATGCTCCTGTCGTGATGTCGTCAAATACAAGCTCCTCCGCCACACGTCCTCCCAGAGATACGATAATATCCTGCAGCATCTTGCCCTTTGTGTTGAACATGTCGTCACGCTCCGGCAGCGGCATCGTGTAACCGGCAGCTCCCGCTCCCGTCGGAATGATCGATACGGAGTAGACCGGGCCGACATCCGGAAGCAGATGGAACAGAATCGCATGACCGGATTCGTGGAATGCAGTGATACGCTTTTCCTTCTCGGAGATCACGCGGCTCTTTTTCTCCGCGCCGATTCCCACCTTTACAAACGCCTTCTTGATGTCCGCCTGCGTAATATACGCACGGTCTTCCTTCGCTGCAATAATAGCCGCCTCATTCAGAAGATTCTCAAGATCCGCACCGGTAAAGCCCGCAGTCGTCTGTGCGATCTGTTTTAAATCGACATCATCCCCGAGCGGTTTGTTCTTCGCATGTACTGAAAGAATCTCCTCTCTTCCGCCGACATCCGGACGTCCCACATGTACCTTCCGGTCGAAACGTCCCGGACGCATGATCGCCGGGTCTAAAATATCCACACGGTTCGTCGCCGCCATGACGATAATTCCCTCATTGACGCCGAAACCGTCCATCTCAACGAGCATCTGATTCAATGTCTGCTCGCGCTCATCGTGACCGCCTCCCATACCGGTACCGCGCCGTCTTGCGACAGCATCGATCTCATCGATAAACACGATACAAGGCGCATTTTTCTTGGCTTCCTCAAACAGATCACGGACACGCGAGGCGCCGACGCCGACAAACATCTCCACAAAATCCGAACCGGAAATGCTAAAGAACGGCACTCCCGCCTCGCCGGCAATCGCCTTTGCCAGAAGTGTCTTACCGGTTCCCGGAGGTCCCACGAGAAGGACGCCTTTTGGAATACGCGCGCCAAGCCTGGTATACTTCTTCGGGGCACGCAGGAAATCCACGATCTCCTCAAGCTCTTCCTTTTCCTCTTTCAGGCCTGCCACATTGGCAAATGTTACCCTCTTTGCCGGGTCATCTGTCATGAGCTTTGCGCGGCTCTTGCCGAAGTTCATCATCTTACCGCCGCCGCCGGAATTGGCAGCCGCCTGATTGGTCATAATCATGAAGAAAATGAACATCGCCGCAAAAATAATCAGATACGGAAGTATCGTCACGATCCAGCTCTGCTCCGGCGGATTCTCCACGGTGTAAGACGTAAACTGCTGATCGCGCAGATAGTCTTCTATATCATTTACATCGTTTACCGCCAGAACCTGTGTCGAGGAGTCCTTAAATGTAATGTATACATTACCGGTCGGCACCTCGCCGCGGTTCGGTACAATCTTCAGCTGTGCAACATTTCCATCTGCAACCGCAGTCTCAAACTGTGCCCGCGTGTAACTGTTGGTTGACGTGTTTCCGTCCATCCAATACCAGATACCTATGATGGCAAGTATCAGGAGCAGATAGATGCCAAATCCTCTGTAACTGCTTCTCTTACTATTCAATCGATTTCTCCTTTATTCCTCTATCTCAACAAATCCGATATACGGCAGATTGCGGTACTTCTGGTCGTAGTCGAGACCGTATCCTACCACAAATTCATCCGGAATGACAAATCCCACATAATCCACATTGACATCCACCACTCTCCGGTCCGGCTTATCCAGAAGCGTACACAGTCTGAGTGTCTTCGGATTTCTTGTCTTCAAATTCTCCAGCAAATAGCTTAAAGTTCTGCCGGAATCGATGATGTCCTCAATTACCAGCACATTCTTGCCTTCAATACTGGTTCCAAGATCATTTACGATACGCACCACGCCGCTGGAACTTGTGCCTGATCCATAGCTGGATACCGACATAAACTCTATCTCAACCGGTGAAGTAATACGCTTTGCCAGTTCGCAGGTAAAAAATACCGATCCCTTCAAAATACAGATCAGACATACCGGCTCATCTCCGTACACCTTGCTGATCTCGGCTCCCAACTCTCTTACTCTCTGCTCAATCTGTTCCTCTGTGAGATGAACGTTAATTTTCTTGATCTTCACAATCGTTTCCTCCACTTAACCGTACTTCTAATATCTTTTCTGTATTCTCTCCGACTTTGCAGCCGGCGCCGATGCGCCCGCCTGCCACCCACAGGATCTCGGACCCCGTTGCCAGAAGCCATATAGCGTCTCTCTTCGCCGCCGGAATCTTCTCATTGACAAAATATTCCTTCAGCTTCTTGGTATGTCCGGCAGCATCTATCTTCAGGTAATCGCCGCTCTCTCTTCTGCGCAGCCGCAGACCAGATTTTATTTTACCATAATCGAACCATTTCGTATATGTTTTTTTCGGGATTTCCTGCATATTTCCCGAAAAATCACGTATCCGCAGGTGCAGCCTGCCATCCGGCAGCGCAAGCACCACCTCTTCCTTTTCTGCGCGCGAAAGCATCTCCCCGGTAATCTCAATGCTCTCCCGTTCCATATCAGCCGCCGGCGCTTCCCTGTACAGCCGGATTCCCTCATACACGCGCTCCGCACGCACGCCGTAGGGCAGGCAGATCACACGGCCGACCTGTCTTGTATACAGTGTGCACAGTTCTTCCACATGCACGCTTCCGATGTCACGGCTGCTGCCCGCCACTTTTTGCAGCGCCCCAAGCAGCACTTCCCGGATTAAAAGCACGGGATATTCCGAAAAAAGAACCGCATCAATCACACAGGCATCCGGATTGTCACGGCACA
>OGPA01000499.1_pt1 | contig 40404 bp, 35 predicted proteins | sample 1552841 | NCBI WGS metagenome assembly OGPA01 (sample SAMEA2579916, study PRJEB22360) | human gut metagenome
ACGCAGTGATATCTTTACATTTGTTATGGTCTATTCTTTTTATTTTCGTCTGTTTCCCCTAATGAATGAAATAGTTATTCTCCGTAGAAGTGAAATCCTTCTTCTCGTTGTTTTCTTCGAAGTGACCGTCTGATCTCTGCTCGTTCCCATTCTTTTCTGTCTTCTTCGGATTTTAAGATAAGGCGAGGGAGAATGGCAGGGCGGTTATCTGGTCCAAGACCGATTAGAGTTAGAAAAGCGCGATTGATCAATGCTCTTTTTCCATCTGTATTTTCTACATAAGTCTCTACCTTAACTTCCATGGAAGTATGTCCAACATGTGTGACTTTTCCAATGATGACAATGACATCTCGCTGAAAAGCACCATGTAAGAATTGAAGATTATCAACAGAAGCAGTAGTGACATTCATCTGGGAATGCCGTTTTGCCACGAGTGCGGCAACTTCATCAATCCACTGCATCAGAACGCCTCCAAAAAGGCGGCCTGCATCATTAAGATCAGATGGACGGATGATGTGTACAGTTTCTACAATAGATTCTTGTACCGTTTTAGCACGAAAATTCATAAAAAACCTCCTGGTTTGTTTAATGTACTCTCGGAGTCTTTCTTGCACTTGCTTTTGTGGCTGATTTCCCGCCAGTTGCACCCGAATTTCATTAACGTACGCACCGCGTACGCCTCAAAAATTTGGGCACAACTGACAAAAAATCTTCTCACAAAATCAAGCACAAAAAGATTCCGAGAGTACATTTTATTTTATTACAATCTCATGTTCTGCGGGTTCCAAAGTCAAAACACCGTTCGTGCTTGCACGATAAGGCGTTTGACTTTGGGACCCTGGTGTCATATAAAAATTATATCGCAGCTATGCCGGATTAGCAATTTGAAGTTGAATATAATGAATGTTTTGTATCTATTTTATTTGAAAAAAGGATGGGGGCATCATATTAGAATAACAAAAAAATATCATTCATTTTGCAAATGTAGAATAAAAGATGCAAAAAGCCTAAAAAAGAGGTAAAAAATGCATCTAGAGAGTAATCTATTGTGCAATGTGTATTTAAAATGGGTGACCCATTGTTGAAATTGTATAGATTGTAATGTCCAATATTGAAATTTTCACCAAAAACATGTTGTCAATATACGTTATAATGCCGAAAAAAATAAAAAGTATTGCATTATTTTAGTCAAGTGGTATAATACAAACATAAACATTGGGTGACCCATTAGAGGGTATGCAGAGGAGGTGCTGTATCGTTGTTTTTGAAGTTTTTTTTAGCAATACTGCCCATTTTATGGCTGATAATCGCGTTGAGTGTACTAAAAATTGCAGGTCATAAAGCTTGTTTAATCGCATTGGTGATTACGGCAGTATTAGCAGCAGGTTACTGGAAGTTGAGTCTCGTATGTACTGCGACAGCAGGACTTGAGGGCGTGCTTAATGCATTGTGGCCAATCTGTCTGGTTATTGTAGCGGCATTGTTTACATATAATCTGACGTTGGAAACCGGGGCGATGGAGTTGATTAAAAAGATGCTAGCCAGTGTTTCCGTTGACCAGAGAGTGTTACTTTTAATTATCGGATGGGGGTTCGGTAATTTCATGGAAGGTATGGCTGGATTCGGAACAGCGGTAGCGATTCCGGCATCGATGTTGGCAGCGATTGGTATTAATCCGATTCTTTCGGTTATTGCTTGTTTGGTTGTTAACTCTACACCGACAGCATTTGGTTCTGTTGGAGTTCCGACAGTAACACTTGCATCCGTAACAAATCTTGATGTTTTACAGTTATCAGGAAATGTTGCATTGATTCAGGTAATTCTTACATTCTTGTCACCGTTCTTTATGGTATTTATCGTTGGAAAGGGATTCAAAGCAATAAAGAGTGTATTGCCAATGATTTTAATTGCTTCTCTTTCATTTACTATACCATGGTTTATTGCTGCTCAGGTAATTGGATGTGAGCTTCCGAATATCATCGGATCGATTATTTCTATGATCTGTATGGTTGTGGCAGCAAGATTTTTAAATAAGAATCCGGAAGAAGAATACAGAGTAGCATTATCTGGTGAAGAAGAAAGCAGTGGATTTACTGCTTCGGAAGGTGTAAAAGCCTGGAGTCCATTTATTTTAATCTTTTTACTTTTGATGTTTACTTCAACGTTATGTCCGCCAATTCATAATCTGATTGCTAATATAAAGACGACGGTTACTGTGTATGCGGGTGAGAATCCTGGTTCTCTTTCCTTTAGCTGGATTAATACGCCAGGTGTTATGATTTTCATCGCCGCAATTATCGGTGGACTGATTCAGGGAGCTTCTTTTGGAACAATGGGAAAAGTTCTTGTAGAAACTCTGAAAAAATACTGGAAGACGATTCTTACGATCTGTTGCGTTATGGCAACAGCAAAGATTATGGGATACAGCGGAATGATTTCTGATATTGCAGCAGCATTAGTTGTTGTAGCAGGTCCGTTCTATCCATTGATTTCCCCATTGGTTGGAGCACTTGGAGCATTTGTTACAGGTTCCGGAACATCTACCTGTGTATTATTTGGTGGATTACAAAGCCAGACAGCGCTATCTCTTGGACTGAATCCTTCATGGATGGCAGCGGCAAATGTTATGGGAGCCGGCATTGGAAAGATGATCTGTCCACAGGGTATCGCGATTGGAGCCGGTGCGATCGGCGCAGTTGGTTCTGAAAGTGAGATATTAAGAAAAGTATTTAAGTATTTTGTGATTTATGTAGTTATTGCCGGAATTATCTGTTATGCAGGTTCTATGGCAGGATTCTAACCGATGTATTAAGTTAAAGAAATTTTTAAAGAACTTTATTATTTTTTATATAAAGAGGAAATGATTAGGAGGTAGAAATATGTACAATCAGTTGACACCGGAAATTATCGAAGAAATTAAAAAAGTTTCCAATAATGTCTTCTTAGGAGAAGAGATTAATCCGGACTATGCGAAAGACGAGATGCCGATTTATGGTACGCATATGCCAGATTTAGCAGTACAGCCACGTTCTACAGAAGAAGTTGCAGCAGTAATGAAAATTTGTTATGAGAATAATATTCCTGTAACACCTAGAGGAGCTGGTACAGGTCTTGCTGGTGGAGCAGTTCCATTATATGGTGGTGTTTTGATTGATATCTCAAAGATGAACAAGATTAAATCCTACGATATGGAAAACTTCGTTGTTGAAATTGAAGCCGGTGTTCTGTTAAATGATTTAGCAGAGGATTGTCAGTCAAAAGGAATGTTATATCCACCAGATCCAGGTGAAAAGTTCGCATGTGTTGGTGGTAACGTAGCAACAAACGCAGGTGGTATGAGAGCTGTTAAATATGGAGCAACACGTGATTACGTAAGAGCAATGACCGTTGTATTACCAACTGGTGAGATTACACATCTTGGAGCAACTGTTTCCAAAACATCTTCCGGTTATTCCTTATTAAATCTTATGATTGGTTCTGAAGGAACACTTGGTATTATCACAGAGTTAACATTAAAGATTATTCCAGCACCAAAAGCTGTTGCATCTTTAATTATCCCTTACGAAGATTTAGAGACAGCACTTGCAACCGTACCTAAATTTAAAATGGCTCACATGAATCCACAGGCGATTGAGTTCATGGAGAGAGAAATCGTACTTGCTTCTGAACGATATGTTGGAAAGTCTGTATTCCCACAGGAAATGGACGGAATTCAGATTGGTGCATATCTTCTTGTTACATTAGATGGTAACAGTGAGGATGAAGTAGATGCATTGATCGAGCAGGCTGCAGAGCTCGTATTAGAAGCAGGAGCAATTGATGTATTAGTAGCTGATACATCTGCTAAGATGAAAGATGCATGGGCAGCACGTTCTTCTTTCTTAGAGGCTATCATGGAAGAAACAAAGCTTCTTGACGAGTGTGACGTAGTTGTACCTGTTAATAAGATTGCAGAATACCTTACATTTGTAAATAAGACCGGAGAAGAATGTGGTCTTGTTATCAAATCCTTCGGACATGCCGGAGATGGAAACCTTCATATTTACCAGTGTTCCAATGATCTGGAAGAAGAAGAGTTCAAGAAGAGAGTAGATAAATTCTTTGACATTATTTATAAAGAAGCAACAAATTGCGGCGGTCTTGTTTCCGGTGAACATGGAATCGGCTCAGGTAAAGTAAAATATCTTGTTGATTCTGTTGGAGAAACAAACATGGCAATTATGGAAGGCATCAAGAGAGTATTTGACCCTAAGATGATTTTAAATCCAGGCAAAGTTTGCTACCGTCTGTAATATTAAGGAGGAAGAAGAATGAATATTTGTGTTTGTATCAAACAAGTACCTGATACTAATGAGATTAAGGTAGATCCAGTTACACATACACTGGTAAGAAAGGGAGTTCCAAGTATTGTAAATCCTTTTGATACCTATGCACAGGAAGTAGGTGTCCGCTTAAAAGAAAAGTTAGGCGGCAAAGTAGTTGTTATTTCCATGGGACCAGAACAGGCTAAAGAAGCAATTAAAACCTGTCTTTCTGTAGGAGCTGACGCAGGATATCTTATTTCCAGCAGAAAGTTTGGCGGATCGGATACATTAGCAACAAGTTATATCCTTTCTGAAGCAATCAAGGCAGTAGAGGAAAAAGAAGGATTAAAATTTGATTTAATTCTCTGTGGTAAACAGGCAGTTGACGGTGATACCGCACAGGTTGGACCGGAAATCGCAGAGCATCTTGGACTTCCACAGATTACATATGCATTAGACATCATTGAAAAAGACGGAGATATCCAGGTAAAACGTGAATGTGATGAAGGTTATGATATGATTTCTACACAGCTTCCGGCAGTAGTTACAGTAGTTAGACTTCCTTACGAACCTAGATACCCAACCATCAAGAGCAAAATGGCTGCAAAGAAAAAAGAGATTCCTGTTCTTACAGAAGAAGACATTCCTGCAATCAATCTGGAGCGTTGCGGATTAAGTGGTTCTCCAACAAAAGTAAAGAAGACATATACACCAGTAACAGAAAAGAATGGTGTAAAACTTCAGGATATTGAAGCAGAAGATGCAGCAAAACAGGTTGTTAAATTAATTTACGACGCAAAAATTTTGTAAGGAGGACTGAAGAATGAATCTTGCAGATTATAAAAATATTTGGGTTTTTATTGAAACAGAATGTGGTAAGCCAAAAAATGTTGGTTTTGAATTAATCAACGCAGCAAAACCACTTGCACAGGAAAAAGGCTGTGAATTGATTGCAGTTGTTATTGGTAAAGACATTGAAGGTGTTGCAAAAGATGCCATCTGCTATGGTGCAGATTCCGCAATTATCGTTGATGGACCAGAATATGAATACTATACAACAGATGCTTTTGCAAAAGCACTTGTTGCATTAGTAGAAAAATATAAACCAGAAACATTGATGATTGGTGCTACAAACAATGGTCGTGATTTAGGACCTAGAGTTTCCTGTAGATTAAAAACAGGTCTTACGGCAGACTGTACAGCAATCGCAATCGATGAAGAAACAGGAAATGTTGCATGGACACGTCCTACATTTGGTGGAAACCTGATGGCAACAATCATGTGTCCGGAAAACCGCCCTCAGATGGGTACTGTTCGTCCGGCAGTATTTAAAAAAGGTGCTTATGATGAAGCAAAAACAGGTGAGATCGTAAAAGAAGAGATTACGGTAGCAGCAGATGAAATTCGTACAACCCTCATAGAGAGAGTAAAAGAAGTTGCTGAATCTATCAACCTTGAAGAAGCAGAGATTATTGTTTCCGGTGGACGTGGAGTTGGTTCTCAGGAAAACTTCCAGTTATTACAGGATCTTGCCGATGTACTTGGTGCAACTGTTGGATGTAGCCGTGCAGTAGTAGATGCAGGCTGGATGCCACATGCACATCAGGTAGGACAGTCTGGTAAAACAGTTGCTCCGAAGTTATATTTCGCAATCGGTATTTCCGGTGCGATTCAGCATGTAGCAGGTATTTCCGGTGCTGACACGATTGTAGCAATCAATAAGGATCCAGATGCTCCAATCTTTGACGTAGCAGATTACGGAATCGTTGGAAATTTAAATGAAGTAGTTCCAGCGTTAACAGAAGCATTCAAAGCACAGAAAGCTTAATTGGTTTGTCAATGGCTGGCCTTCCGTTAAAGGAAGGTCAGACCTGAACATATAAAAGCAATATATTAATCAGGCAGAGATTTCTGGTACGATATAAAATGAAATAGCCGTCAGATAATAGTATTGTGAATGAAGTCACAGGCAAATTGTTAAAAAAAAATCAAAGAAGTAACTATAACAACAGTAAGATTTATTGTGGCATTATTTTAAATTCAATATTTTAAATTCAAAATTAACAAAAAAACAATGTATTAAAAATGACCGTGACAGGAGGAAATAGTTATGAATTTTAGACAGGACGAGGAACATCAGGATATATTAGAAATGGTGCATGACTTTGCAGTAAACGAAGTAAAACCTTTAGCTGCTGAAATCGACAGAACAGAAGAGTTCCCAATGAAGAATGTCAAAATGATGGCTGAAATGGGACTGATGGGAATTCCTTTCCCAGAAGAGTACGGCGGAGCTGGAATGGATACATTAGCATATATTCAGACAGTAGAAGAATTAAGTAAATACTGTGCTTCTACAGGTGTTATTCTTTCTGCTCACACATCATTATGTGCAACACCTATTTATCAGTTTGGTTCCGAAGAACAGAAAAAGAAATATCTTCCTAAGTTATGTTCAGGTGAATGGATTGGTGCGTTCGCTTTAACAGAACCTAATGCTGGTACAGATGCATCAGGTCAGCAGACAGTTGCAGTAGATGCTGGTGATCACTGGGTATTAAACGGATCTAAGATTTTTATTACAAATGCAGGAGCAGCAAATGTATTCTTCGTACTTGCTATGACAGATAAATCTCAGGGAACAAAAGGTATCTCCGCATTTATCGTAGAAAAAGGATACAAAGGATTCTCTATCGGAAAACATGAAGATAAATTAGGTATCCGCGCATCCTCCACATGCGAACTTATTTTTGAAGACTGTATCGTTCCTAAGGAAAACCTTGTTGGTGAACTTGGAAAAGGTTTCAAATATGCAATGATGACATTAGATGGTGGACGTGTTGGTATTGCAGCACAGGCACTTGGTATTGCAGAAGGTGCATTAGAGGAAACAACAAAGTACATCACAGAGAGAAAACAGTTCGGAAGAAGAATTTCTCAGTTCCAGAATACACAGTTTGAAATGGCACAGATGCGTGCACAGACAGAAGCAGCTAAGCTTCTTGTATATCAGGCAGCATGTGCAAAAGATGATCATGAACCATTCTCACATAAAGCAGCTATGGCAAAACTTGTAGCAGCAAGAAACGCTATGGATGTAACAACACGTTGCTTACAGTTATACGGTGGATATGGATATACAAAAGATTATCCAATCGAGAGAATGATGCGTGATGCTAAGATTACAGAAATTTATGAAGGTACTTCTGAAGTACAGATGATGGTTATCTCTGGATGGATGGGTGTTAAATAAGGAGTTGAGCAGCATGGATATGAAATTACCTTTTTCAACTACCGGTATGATGCTGCATCTTGACGATTCGATGGACTACGAGGTTTTATCCTCGTCCATCGAGTCCATGCCAAAGAGCGATAAGACAGAAGATGAGATTGTTCTTGATGCAATGGCACATCCGATTGGTTCTCCAAAGCTTTCCGAACTTGCAAAAGGAAAAGAAAATGTAGTAATCATTTGTTCCGACCACACCAGACCTGTTCCAAGTAAACATATAATTCCCTTTATGTTAAAGGAAATCAGAGAAGGTAATCCGGATGCAAAGATCACCCTTTTAATTGCTACAGGATTTCACAGAGCAACAACGAGAGAAGAGTTAGTTGGTAAGTTTGGAGAAAAAATTGTAGATCATGAACATATTGTTATTCATGACAGTCAGGATATGAATGCAATGGAGAATATAGGAACTTTGCCGTCCGGGGCACCTCTTTTAATCAACAAGGTTGCAGCAAATGCAGATCTTCTTGTAAGTGAGGGCTTTATTGAAACACATTTCTTTGCAGGTTTCTCTGGAGGAAGAAAGAGCATCCTTCCGGGAGTATCCAGTAAAGTAACGGTGCTTGGAAATCACTGTTCTAAATTTATTGATTCTCCATATAGCAGAACTGGAATTTTAGAAGGAAATCCGATTCATAAAGATATGGTAGCTGCCAGTAAAATGGCACATCAGAAATATATTGTTAATGTAATTATTGACGCAGATAAAAAAGTGGTACACGCTGTTGCAGGCGATGCGATAGAAGCCCATGCCGCAGGATGCAAATTTCTGCAGGATTATTGTCAGGTAGTTCCTAAAAAAGCCGCAGACATCGCTATTTCAACCAACGGCGGATACCCGCTTGACCAGAATATGTATCAGTCCGTAAAAGGAATGACTGCCGCAGAGGCAGCAGCCAAAGATGATGGTATTCTTATCATGGTTTCCAATTGTGGTGACGGACATGGAGGAGAAGGTTTCTATGAAGCTTTGAAAAATTGCTCCAGTCCGGCAGACCTTATGGAAGAAATCTTAAAAGTTCCACAGGATCAGACAAAACCAGATCAGTGGGAATATCAGATACAATGTCGTATCTTAATGCAGCACAAAGTCATCTATGTTATGTGCGAAGAAAATCGTAAGATGGCACAGGAGATGGGATTTGCTGTTGCAAATGATGTAAACGAAGCTCTTGAGATGGCAATAAAAGAAAAGGGAAAAGATGCCCATATTTCAATTATTCCGGATGGAGTTTCCGTTATGGTAAAAAAACCAGAAAATTAATAGTCAAACATGTTTGCTTAATGTGAAATTCATTTTTCGCATTTTGTAGGCGGGCCTGCAAATGAGCAGCAGGTCCGCCATTTTTTTAGTATAATGATTCGGTAGCAGAGAAATTTGGGATGCGCATTTATTTCCCTTGTATTGTTAATATTTTGCACTTGCAAAAAAAGCAGAAATCCTATAAAATAAACATTTAGAAATAAAGAATGATAAAAATCTAACAGAAATGTGACGGGGAGGCGACAAAAAAATGAATGAATTCACAGATTTTAAAACCTACAAAATGAAGAATAAAAAGATATACCAATATGTATTTGATTATTTTTCTGAGCAGATCTTATCTGGTGAATTAAAGATAAATGACAAGATTTTACCAGAAAGAGAAATCGCAGAGAAGCTGGATGTAAGTCGTAATTCCATTCGTGAAGTAATGCATATGTTAGAAATTAACGGACTGCTTGATTGTCGTCAGGGAAGCGGGAACTATATCCGCTGTGAACCGCAGGAATATATGATACAGTTCATGAATATGGTCATGGCGCTTCATAAAATTGAGTATACAGAAGTATATGATATCCGTATGGGATATGAAACCGTAGCGTTACGGTTAGCGATTAAAAATGCAACAGAAGAGGAAATTGAACAGCTTCATCAGATTTTAATAAAGATGGATGAGGTTGAAGATCCAAAAGAGAGTGGTAGGCTGGATATGGAGTTTCATAACAAGCTGATCGCAGCATCTCATAATCGTCTGATCGTATTATATTCATCAATGATCGCAGAATTGATGAATCGGTTTATCTCAGATTTTCGTGTTCGTATTATGGCAGATCCAAGACAGGCAGAAGCGTTAAGGCGAGCGCACTGGAATATTTATGATTCTTTAGTAGCGAAGGATTTTGCAGCGGGAAGCTTTGCGATGCAGAGACATTTTGATATAGTAGGTGAGAAGCTTGAGTACCTGCAGAAACAATTGGATAATTAAGAGAGAAAACTTCTGTTTATTTTAGCTGACATTGACCGAAATTATGCATTGAGCCGCTTGCGTACGTTTGGCTCGAATTTAAAAATTTCGGTAGAAATAAAGCAAAAATAAACAGAAGTTTTTCTATAAGAAAATGTCTGCTAATAAAAAATGTCTGTTAATTTACCCGATGTAAAAGCAGATATTTCTGCCGGGTAGCCATACCCCCTCGTATATGCCGCTCAGATTTATTGATATCTAAAATATCACGCACCTCTTCAGCGAGATGATGATCAATCTGTGGGAGACGTTCTGTAAGATCTTTATGTACAGTCGATTTACTAACTCCGAATTTTGTAGCAGTCTTTCGTACGGTAGCCTTAGAATCAATAATATATCTTCCTACTTCAATCGCACGTAATTCAATGTAATCTTTCATAATAAAAGTCCTGTCTTAAAATCTTTTTACCATCATATGAAAAAGATAACAAAGACATGCAAAAAACATTTCTGTTTTTGTGTCTATTCTATACTTATCATACGTAACCTACTTCTATTATTTATATGTTCAGTTCACTGCCTTCTGGAAAAAATGATACAAAAAAACACCGTTCTGATGGCTGATAGGAAACGGTGTTCTTGCGAGCAGTCACTATTGAAGGAGGAGGAGTGACTGCTCTATTGGATAATTTAATTGAATAGTTGAGACGAGATGAAATCGTATCACTCATCTTGGCTTAAGTATACCAATTTTCGATAAAAATGTCTATGCATGAGTTTGACAAGAATAACCGTTTTTTTTCGTTTTTTCTTGGCATTATGAATAAATTGGGTTATATTGCATTGATAGGAGAACAATTATTATGAGCAAAATAACTAATTGTTCCTGAAAACAAACAAAAAACAACGGTTGATAGAGGTAAGGAAGGGGTTTACCTTTGTTTTCCTTTTGGTACAATAAATAAGACGAAATAATGATATAGTATATTCAGAATTACGAGAGTAGCGTTAGCTACGGAGTAATTCGTGACATCATAGTATTATATATAATAATGTAAGAAAGGATTGCATATTAGAAAAAATAGAAAAATGAGAGGACATCAATTGGATACACTGATAAAAAGGGAAAAGATATTTGATAATATTATAGTTCCTTCAGGAACGAAGAAGGAGGCCATAAAAATAATCAGTCGTCTCTGTGCGACACACAGGCTGCTAGATGAGAGTACGTTAGAAGAGGCATTTTGGAAGAGAGAGGAATGGGATCCTACGGGATGTGGAGACGGAATTGCAATTCCGCATGCACTTGTAAGGAAAACGAACAAAGTACAGCTTGCAGTGATACGATTTCGCTATCCGATAGAATGGGATGCTTTTGATGGGAAGCCGGTAAGTGTTGCTTTTGCCATCATCGCACCGGAGGAAACCGGGCAGGAGAAATACCTTTCTTTTCTTGCACGTCTTGCCAGAAAGCTTGTGGATGAAGAGTTTATCGAAAGTTTTCGAAAGTGCAGAAATGAAGAGGAAATGTATGAATATCTGCTGTCTGTTTTTTAAATCCCAGATTCGATATAGAGTATATAGAGAGAATCAGATATAAAACAGATATAAAGCAGCTATAGAATAGATGTAGATACTAAGTGAGGATTTATAGAGAGAAAGTTTAAAAGTATGAAAATAGTTGGAGTTACAAAGTGTCCGACCGGAATAGCACATACCTATATGGCAGCGGAGCGGTTAGAAAAGACAGCGGCGAAGCTTGGTTATGAGATTAAGGTGGAAACACAGGGGTCACAGGGAACAGAGAATAAACTTACCAGAAAAGAAATTGCAAAAGCGGACTATGTGATCATAGCAGCAGATGTCAGTATTGATGAGCCAGAGCGTTTTAATGGTAAGAAAGTATTTAAAACAAGGATTAAACCGGTATTGAAAAATACAGAGAATATTTTTGAACGGTTAGAAGAAGAATATTTTATTATGGGTGGTATAGATGCTGTGCAAGAGCATGACCTAAAAGACAGTGATGCTGAAAATGCCGGAAATATGATAGAACATTCTGATAAAAAAGAATCTACAGATATATTAGGACAGCTTATGAATGGTGTATCCTATATGATTCCGTTTGTAGTTGTCGGAGGTCTGCTCGTATCATTATCATTATCTTTTGGAGCAACGACTTCACCAGATGGAGAGGTTGTTTTTCTTGGGATATGGGATAAAGTGCATCAGATTGGCGCACTTGCCTTCACATTAATGTATCCGATCCTGGCGGGCTTTATTGCATTTTCTATCGCAGGAAGAGCAACACTTGCCCCGGCAATGATCGGAGCAATGGTTGCAATGAATGAAGAGATTCTTGGAACAAAGGCAGGGACCGGCTTTATGGGATGTATTATTGTCGGCTATTTCGTCGGGTATCTTGTGAAATGGATGAACAGCTGGCATGTAGTAAAAGAATTTAAGCCGATGATGCCAATATTTATTATTCCTCTTACAGGAGTGATAACAGTATCGGCATTATTTATTTTTGCGATTGGAAAACCCGTTGCAATGATGATGGAGGTACTAAATACCATGCTGGTACAACTGGCGGCGAATCCTTCTAGTGCAATTATACTTGGCATCGTGCTTGGTGCGATGATAGGTGTCGATATGGGCGGACCTGTTAATAAGGTAGCTTTCTTTTTTGGGGTAACGTCTATAGCCCAGGGAAATCTTCAGATTATGGGGATTGTGTCTACTGCTATAGCTGTAGCTCCGTTATCGATGGGGATAGCAGCGCTTATCGGAAAAGAGAAGTTTACGGAAGAAGAAAAAAATGCAGGATTTTATACGATATTTATGGGAATTATAGGAATCAGTGAAGGTGCGATTCCTTTCGCTGCGTCCGATCCAATTCATGTATTGCCAGCTATCATTGCAGGATCAGCAGTTACCGGAGCTTTTTCGGCAGCATGTGGGGTAACTTCTGCAGTTCCACATGGAGGGCTGGTTGTTGCTTTATTTAAAGCGACAAATTACATGTCACTGTATTTACTGAGTGTAATTTTAGGTACAGCCGTATCTGTAGCAATTGTATTGGCATTTAAGAAAAAGCAGAATTTTAGATAAAAAAGAAAAAGAAGAGTACTATTTTGTTGTTTTTTCAAAGAAAATACTCGTTTCTATATTGAAATTGCAAGGGAAATGAAATAAAATTTTAAGTTAAGCACATCTTTTGTTCAAAAATAAGTCAAACTATGCGTTTTACATTTTTGAATGATCTGATAAAATTTTAATGAGTGAGGAGTGATTCGTAAAACATGAGATTCACAAGACGGGATATGATGATGATAGAGTATTTGAGAGATTATGAAGTACTCGAACTGGATTCTATGTCAGAATATCTGGGAGTATCTGTAAAGACTCTGAAAAATCAACTGAAAGAATTGGCGGAAATGCTGAAAGAATTTGGAGTGGATATCCGATTTGTTTCCGGTAATCAGTTGATGGTCAGGGGACATGAGAAGTTTGCGGAAGTGATGAGTGTGAGCATCCCTCGCTTTGAGATGGAATTTGAAAGAAGATTCCTTTTACTTCTGGTATTGCATGATAATTTTCTGACAATACAGGAAATTGCAGATGAGCTTCTAGTAAGCAAGTCTTACGCAGAAAAGCATTTGGCATCGATTATGAAGAAGTATCCGGAAGATATCCAGGCACAGCGGCATTATGGCATCCGCTATGCAGCATCCCAGAATAAAAGAAGAGAAGTATTTGTTAAGATACTGTTTCCGTATTTGTTCGGGGAAGATTATATTGTGGCTTTAGAGCAGTTTGACAGCCTTCATTTTCCACTGTTTCATTATTTTACGAAGAAGCAGATGGAGAGGACGAGAGGAGCAGTTTTACAGCTTCAGGGGTTAGAATGGTTTCAGCTTACCGATGAGTCGCTGCAGCAGCTTTTTCTTTATATTTTGTTTCTTGTCCGTCATGCAGACAGCGGGAATACAGAAAGACCGGCTGCGATACAGGAAGACTTCATTAATACGCAGGAATTTGACGGATTATTTGAATGGATTCCTGGCTGGTGTCAGGAATTTGGTCTGCCCGATTCAAAAGAAGAACTGCGCTATATGTATACGCTACTGTTATCACTTCGTAAACAAAAAATTGCCTGTCAGGATCAGATCATGGAGAAAATGAGACATCCAATCCAGGAAATCCTTAAAGGGATTATGGAGAGACTCAGCGTGGATTTTTGTAATGATGAAGATCTTATTGAGGGATTGTCTTCCCACATTTATACCACGATTCTCAGAGGAAATCATCTGGATATTGAAACGGATGCGTATATGGTAAAGTCGATGAAACGTCAGTATCCTTTTGGATTTGAAATGGCAGCGATCGCGGCAGATTACATCGCAGATATGTATAATCTGTCTATGAAGGAAAATGATCTTATCTATCTTGCCATTCATTTTCAGGCAGCAATCGAAAGAATGAAAGATGAAGGGGAAAAGACAAAAATTATCATTGTCTGTCATTTTGGAGCAGCGGCAGCAAGAATAATTCGATCGAAAATAGAAAGAAAGCTTGTTGGCGTGAAAGTAACAGGAATGTATTCCTTACAGGAATTTAAATCCCTTTCTCATTTAGATTGTGACTGCATTGTGACAACCGAACGCATTTTAAAAGCGGACTTTCCAATCATTTATATTTCTATGGCTCTTTCAGAGCGTGAGATGCGAAAGATTGAGGAAGGAATCAAAGAAATTCAGGTAAACCATTTATTGGAATTAAATATATTAGAAGCGATTATTCTTCCTATAGAAGAAAAAGATATGGAATCTGCCATAAAAGCAATGGTACAGCCATTGCAGGAAGAAGATTTCGTGACGGAAGAATATATGCAGTCTGTCCTCAGCAGAGAGGAAATGTCTTCCACAAGTCTTAATTACATTGCCCTGCCACATGGGAATCCGGCAATGGTACACAATACAAGACTGATGATCGGAAGAATGGATCAGCCGCTTTTGTGGGATGATTCTAAAGTAAGCTGTGCGTTTTTATTTGCGGTATCCGCAGAAATGCTCAGGGAAAAACCGATGCTTTTTAATACATTTTATCGGACGATGGCAGATCCGAATGTAGAGGAGAGTATTAAAAAACTTCAGATGGAAAAGAATCTTCCAGATGAGGTTTTCAGACAAAAGCTGTTTCATATTTTGAGATAGAGTAACTAATAATTTCTAACAGGAGAGGAAAGGATGTGAAGTTAACATGGTAGGAATTATTCTCGCAACCCATGGCAATTTTGCGACCGGTATCCAGCAGTCTGCTTCCATGATTTTTGGGGAACAGCCAAACGTGGCAGCCGTAACACTGCAGCCAAATGAAGGACCGGATGATGTGAGAAAGAAAATGGAAGAAGCAGTTGCATCTTTCGAAGATCCGCAGCAGGTGTTAATCCTCGTTGATTTATGGGGTGGAACTCCATTTAATCAGGCAAATGGTCTTATTGCAGGTCATGAGGATACATGGGCAATTGTTGCCGGTCTTAACCTGCCGATGCTTATTGACGCTTATGCTTCCCGTATGATGATGGATACAGCGCAGGAACTTGCTGTACAGATTTCAGGAAGTGCAAAAGAAGGTGTCAGAATTTACCCAGAAAGTTTAGAGCCAAAGGAAGAGAAAAAAGCAGCAGCTACTTCCGATGGACAGCCAAAGGGTGTATTACCGGAAGGAACTGTAGTAGGAGATGGAAAGATCAAATATGTGCTTGCACGTATCGATTCCCGTCTGCTCCATGGACAGGTAGCAACAGCATGGACAAAGACTACAGGACCAAACAGAATTATCGTTGTATCTGATGGAGTAGCTCATGATGATCTTCGTAAGAGTATGATTCGTGAAGCAGCGCCTCCAGGGGTAAAAGCAAATGTAGTTCCGGTAAGCAAGATGATCCAGGTAGCAAAGGATACTCGTTTTGGAAATACAAAGGCTCTGTTATTATTTGAAACACCGCAGGACGCTCTTGCAGCAATCAAAGGTGGAGTAGATATTAAGGAACTTAATATTGGTTCTATGGCTCACTCTGTTGGCAAGGTAGCAGTCAGCAAAGTATTATCTTTAGATGAAAAAGATATTGAGACTTTTGAAGAACTGAAGAAGTTAGGCGTTAAGTTTGATGTTCGTAAAGTTCCAAGTGATTCTCAGGATAACATGGATGAAATCCTGAAAAAAGCAAAAGCTGAATTAGCAAAATAGTATTTAACAATTAATATTAGGAGGAAACGTCATGTCAATTATTTCAATGATCTTAGTTGTTATAGTTGCCTTTCTCGCTGGTATCGAAGGTGTTGTTGATGAATTCCAGTTCCATCAGCCTTTGGTAGCATGTACATTGATTGGTCTGGTAACAGGCAATCTTGAGGCAGGTATTGTTCTTGGTGGTAGTCTTCAGATGATCGCTCTTGGATGGGCTAACATCGGAGCTGCTGTAGCACCGGATGCAGCTTTAGCATCTGTTGCATCTGCTATTATTCTTGTTCTTGGTGGACAGGGAGTTAAAGGTGTAAGTACAGCGATCGCTGTAGCTATCCCTCTTGCTGTAGCAGGTTTATTCTTAACAATGGTTGTTCGTACTCTTTCTGTAGCATGTGTTCACCGTATGGATGCTGAAGCTGAAAAAGCAAACTTCAAGGGTATTGAATTATGGCACATCATTGCCATCTGTTTACAGGGACTTCGTATTGCAATCCCGGCAGCATGTCTTCTTGCAATCCCTACTGAAACAGTACAGAACTTCTTACAGTCTATGCCTGCATGGTTAACAGATGGTATGTCCATCGGTGGTGGTATGGTAGTAGCCGTTGGTTATGCAATGGTTATCAACATGATCGCAACAAAAGAAGTTTGGCCATTCTTCGCAATCGGTTTCTGTCTGGCAGCTATTTCAGATCTTACACTGATCGCACTTGGTGCAATCGCTCTTGCAATCGCATTCATTTACATCAACTTATCTGAAAATGGTGGAAATGGAAACGGTGGCGGAAACGTTGGTGATCCACTCGATGACATTTTAAATGACTATTAAGAAGTAAGGAGGGTATAGAAATGGCAGAAGAAAAAATTACTTTATCAAAACAAGATCGTCGCTCTGTTGCACTCCGCTCTACTTTCCTTCAGGGTTCATGGAACTATGAACGTATGCAGAACGGTGGATGGTGTTTCGCCATGATTCCGGCGATTAAGAAACTGTACACAAACAAAGAAGATCAGAAGGCAGCTTTAAAGAGACACCTTGAGTTCTTCAATACACATCCATATGTAGCTTCTCCTGTACTTGGTGTAACACTTGCCTTAGAAGAAGAGAAAGCAAACGGTGCGCAGGTAGATGACGCAGCTATCCAGGGTGTGAAAGTAGGTATGATGGGACCTTTAGCCGGTGTTGGTGATCCGGTATTCTGGTTTACTGCTCGTCCGATGCTTGGTGCGTTAGGTGCATCCCTTGCCATGGGCGGAAGCATCTTAGGACCAATCTTATTCTTCGTATTATGGAATGTGATCCGTTGGGCATTCATGTGGTATACACAGGAATTTGGTTACCAGGCTGGTAGCAAGATTTCTGAAGACCTTTCTGGCGGACTTTTACAGAAAGTAACAAAGATTGCATCTATTCTTGGTATGTTCGTACTCGGTTCGCTGATTGAACGCTGGGTAAGTATCAACTTTACTCCAGTTGTATCAAAAGTAACATTAAGTGAGGGTGCTTACATTGACTGGAAGAGCCTTCCAGCAGGAGCAGAAGGTATTAAGACAGCACTTTCCCAGTATGCTTCCGGAATGGCTTTAGATCCTACAAAGATTACAACGTTACAGGATAACTTAAATTCCTTAATCCCAGGCCTTATGCCATTATTACTGACACTGTTATGTATGTGGTTACTTAAGAAGAAAGTATCTCCGATCGTAATCATCCTTGCATTGTTTGTAGTAGGTATTTTAGGACATGTAGTAGGTATTTTGTAATTTACAAAATCAAACACAGAATAGTTCCGAGCGTACATCGGATAGAAGAGGAGGGCTGCAGTAAAAATATTTTTAATATTTTTGCACAGCCCTCTTGATGTTATGTATACATTAAAAACATTAGGAGGGTGAATATGGCACAATCACTGAATACAAAAGTGGATCTGGTTATGGATGCCACTTCCTTTCACGGAATGAATAATTACGGAAAAATTATGATTGGCGACAGAGGTTTCGAATATTATAACGAAAAAAAGATGAATGACTATATCCAGATTCCATGGGAAGAAGTTGATTATGTCATAGCATCTGTAATGTTTAAGGGCAAATATATTCCTCGATTCGCTGTTCAGACAAAACGAAGCGGAACGTTTACATTTGCGGCAAAAAAGCCAAAAGAACTTCTACGTGCGGTAAGAAAGTATGTTCCATCAGACCACATGGTTCGCTCTTTAAGCTTTTTTGATGTGTTAAAAAGAGCTTTTAAAAAGTAAATATCAGTGACATCAAGTTAGGGACAAAATACCTTTTGACCTTAACATTTTATGATGGAAGTATTATAATGATTCTGATTGAAACGATTCAGAAAACTTAAAAGTACTTTTTGCTAAAAGGAGAACGAAGATGGCAATTTTAAAATTAAAACCAAGTGGAAAAGATTACATTTGGGGTGGACATAAACTTGTAGATAACTACGGAAAAGAAATGACAGGTGACAGACTCGCAGAAACGTGGGAATTATCCTGTCATCCAGATGGTCCAAGCTTTGTTGCAAATGGCGAAGATGCCGGAAAGACATTAAGACAGTATATTGAGGAACATGGAAAGAACGTACTTGGAACAAACTGCGAGCGTTTTGAGGACTTTCCAATTTTAACAAAATTCATTGATGCACAGGATAACCTTTCAATTCAGGTACATCCAGATAACGAGTATGCCTTAAAAAATGAAGGGCAATATGGCAAAACCGAAATGTGGTATGTAGTGGATGCAGAAGAAGGTGCTTATCTCTATCATGGATTTAAAAAAGAAATCAGCAAAGACGAATTTGCAAAAAGAATTGAAGAAGACACTCTTCTTGAAGTGTTGAATAAAGTACCGGTTCATAAAGGGGATGTATTCTTTATCGAAGCCGGAACCATTCATGCAATCGGTAAGGGACTTATTATTGCAGAAATTCAGCAGAACTCTAACGTAACGTATCGTGTATATGATTACGGAAGAGTTGGAAAGGACGGAAAGAAGAGAGAACTCCACATCGAGAAAGCTTTGGACGTAACGAATCGTGCACCGGCGAAAAAGGATGGAAGCCATTATCCACATATCGCAGATTGTGATTATTTTACAGTAGATAAGCTTAACCTCGATGGTAAAACCTTTAACAAAATGGAGGGAACTGTTTCGGAAAAATCCTTCTTAAGCATTCTTGTACTTGACGGCGAAGGAGAAATTACCAGTAATGGTGAGCGTGTATCCTATAAAAAAGGAGACAGCATTTTTCTTACCGCCGGAAGCGGAGAATATAGCGTAGAAGGTGTGTGTGATGCACTTTTAACTACAATAAGAGAGTAGGAAATTCTGGTTTGCCGCAGGCAAGGTAGACGCTCCTAAGAGAGAAGGCACCCTATATTTGTGACTCTATCGCTGCGGGTTGAATGTTCGCCTCCGGGTTCACATTCAATCCTTGTTCTAAGGCCACAAATATAGGGTGCCTTCTCTCTTGGAGAGCTGTTTTTATTTCCTGATTCTCCATCACTAATTTGTGGGAGTAGAATACACAGAAGCAGAGAAAAAATTGTAAGTTAAGACTTAGAAAGAACAGAAGTCTCGAAACCTCTAATATGTAAAAATGCGCCTTAGAGCAAGCTCTTAATGCGGACGAGCATTAAGAGTGCAGTGATACGAAGCATTTTTACATATTAGAGGTTTCGGGACTTCGTCTGTTTTATTCTCCCCACAAATTTAAAATAATTTATTGACATAAAGCGTAAAAGTTGCTATACTGTAAATCATATTAAGACTGTAGGAAAATCGTTGAACAAAAGTAGTACCTTTTATCCACAGCATACCAGAGAGTCGGGTCAGGTGGAAGCCGATATGTGAGGGAAGAGGGAATGGATTTGGGAGATGCAAGGTGAAAGTAACAGTAGCTGATGCCGCGTCCTCGCGTTACAGGGGTAGGATATCGATGGAAGTTATAAGAGAGCTTTTGTCCGTATCGGATTTAGAGAGAATAACATAGAATTATCTGGAAGAATCTTTGTATATGTTGCCTGGCACATCTTAGGCAGAGCGGATGGCAGGAAATGATTTTTTAAGAATGATTTTAAGTGATTAATTAAGGGTGGCACCGCGGAATATTTCGTCCCTGACGTTTATTATGAACGTCAGGGATTTTTTTATACTATTTTATCGCCTACAGAAAGAAGGGAGTACATATGAAGCGTATAAGAAGGGCATACAGTAAAACAGTCAGTCTTATTGATGAGACAGCAGTACAGATTTATGGAAGTTTTGTAGGGAAGAGAAGAGGATTTCTTCTTGAGAGTTACGATAAAAATAACGGGCGGTATGTTTTTATGGGCAAGGACCCGGAAGAGGTCATTACAAGTAAAGAAAACGGGCTGCTTATCGCAAGGGCAGATGGCATAACAAAAGAGCTTAACGGGAATCCGGTGGATCTTTTAAAAGAGTATTACAGTGATTTTGAAATCCATAAGGATGATGAACAGCTTGCGTTTACAGGCGGTCTTGTCGGTGGTCTTGGCTATGATTTTGTAAGGTATAAGGAGGAGCTACCGGATAATAATCCGGATGAGATTGGAATTAGTACGATTTCATTGATGCTTGTGACAGAGTTTTTATCTATTGACCATTTTGCAGAAACAATGACAGCGGTTGTTGTGGAGGATGATACAGAAGCAGGAAGAAAGAAAGCGATGTTCCGCTGTGAAGAAATGGTAAAGGAAGCGTTTGCGAATATCCAGAAAGATGAGAAGTCAGAATTTCAGCCAGATGGAAAGATTATAAAGCAGTCAGATACTTTAGAAGAATATAGTGAAAAAGTAAATAAAATCAAACAGTATATTATAGATGGACATGTATTCCAGACGGTACTTTCCCAGAGATGGACGATTGAGACGAAACAGAAAGGTTTTGATCTGTATAAAGAATTAAGAGAAATCAATCCTTCTCCGTATATGTATTATTTTAATTTTGAACAGTTTGAGATTATCGGAAGTTCTCCGGAGATGCTTGTTAAGCAGAAGGATAATAAGGTGTTGACTTGTCCGATTGCGGGAACAAGACCTCGTGGAAAAGATGAGGCAGAAGATCAGCTGCTTGCGGATGGATTGATGAAAGATCCAAAGGAGAAAGCGGAGCATGTGATGCTTGTTGACCTTGCAAGAAATGATATGGGGCGCATCGCAGAGTTTGGAACGGTAAAGGTAAGAGATTTCATGCATATTCAACGATATTCGCATGTAATGCACATTGTTTCGCTGGTAGAGGGAAGAAAAAAAGGGGAGTTCCATCCGCTTGATCTTGTAAATGCTTTTCTTCCGGCAGGAACTTTAAGTGGAGCGCCGAAGGTAAGGGCGATGGAGATTATTGATGAACTCGAATCCGTAAGAAGAGGACTTTACGGTGGAGCGATCGGTTATATTGATTTTAACGGCGATATGGATTTCTGTATTACGATACGAACGATGATTAAAAAAGGGGATAAGGTTTATATTCAAGCAGGAGCAGGTATTGTAGCAGATAGTGATCCGGAAAGTGAATATAACGAATGCTGCAACAAAGTAAGGGCGCTTGCCAAGGTATTAGTTCAGGAGGAAAATTTATGATATTGCTGATTGATAATTATGATTCTTTTACCTACAACTTATATCAGTATATGGGAATCTTTGAAAAAGACATTAAGGTTGTTCGAAATGATAAGGTGACGATAGAAGAAATAGAACAGTTAAATCCGGATAGAATCGTTCTTTCACCGGGACCGAAAAGTCCGAAAGAAGCAGGAATCTGTATAGATGTTGTAAAACATTTTTATCAGAAAAAGCCGATTCTTGGTATCTGTCTGGGACACCAAAGCATCGGAGCAGCATTTGGAGCTGAAATTGTTCATGCAAAGGAACTGATGCATGGAAAACAGTCTTTGATCACACAAGATGGAAGGGGAATTTTTGAAGGAATTCCAAGTCCGGTGCATGTAGCAAGATATCATTCTCTTGCGGTAGATGAAAAGACGCTGCCGGACGTTTTTGAAATATTGGCAAGAACAGAAGATGGAGAAATTATGGCGATGCAGCATAAAGAATATCCGTTAATTGGAATTCAGTTTCATCCGGAATCTATTTATACCGATCATGGCAAAAAGATGATAGAGAATTTTTTGAAATTATGATAAGTACTCATGACAAAAAAGAGGTGACATAAAAACGATGATTTTAGATGTAATTGTAGAAGATAAGAAAAAGAAATTAAAAGAGCATAAAAAACGCATCAGTGAAGAAAAAATGAAAGAGCTTGCACTTGCCTGTGAAAGAAAAAGTATTTCTTTTTATGAAGCGCTGGCAAAGCCGGGATTATCCATCATCGGAGAGTTTAAAAAGGCTTCTCCAAGTATGGGTAAGATTAAGATGACGATGGAGCTTACCGACAGAATTGATGAATATAATGAGTCAGTAGATGCCATTTCCTGTCTGACAGAAGAAGACCATTTTCTTGGAAATACAGAATATTTTAAAGAAATCAGAAAGATTTCGCCACTTCCGATGATACGAAAGGATTTCATCATTGACCCATACCAGATTTATGAGGCAAAAGTAATCGGAGCGGATTGCATCCTTTTGATTGCGGCAATTCTTTCAGATGATCAAATGAAAGAATATGATAAGCTTGCGGCGAAACTTGGTATGGATGTGTTAGTAGAAACACACGATGAAGAAGAAATGGAACGGGCATTAAAAATTCATCCAAAGATTATTGGTGTAAACAACAGGAATTTAAAGGATTTTACGATTTCTCTTGAAAATACAAAAAGACTTCGTCCGATGGTTCCAGAAGGAACGGTATTTGTTTCAGAAAGTGGTGTGACAACAAAGGAACATATCGCATTTTTAAAAGAGTGCAAAGTGGATGCCCTGTTGATCGGAGGCGCTTTTATGTTATCGGAACATCCAAAAGAGCTGGCGGCAGATTGGAAGGCTTTATATGACAAAAATTAAAATATGTGGAATGACTTGTGAGGAAGATATTAAAGCAGTGAACAAGTATTTGCCGGATTATATTGGGTTTGTTTTATTTTTTCCGAAAAGTAAACGAAACATTTCGATAAAACAGGCAAAAGAGCTGCTTGCCAAGGCAGATAAACGAATAAAAACAGTAGCAGTCGTTGTTTCACCGACAATAGAACAACTACTGCAGATTGAAGAAGCTGGATTTGATTCTATTCAAATTCATGGAACTATGACCAAAGAAGTCTATGAACAGTGTCAGCTTCCGATTTTAAGAGCATTTAATATTTCCAATGTGGAAAAGTTAGAAGAATATGAAATAAAAGATAAGATCAAAGGGTATGTATTTGACAGCAAGAATCCAGGAAGCGGAGAGACATTTGACTGGAAACTGCTTGATCATATCAGACAAAAACAAAAAACAGTGCTTTTCCTTGCAGGAGGAATCGATGAAACCAATGTAAAACGGGCCATTTCTGAAGTTGACCCGGATGTGATCGATTTAAGTTCCGCAGTAGAAAAAGTAAGCAAAGATGGAGCTTTTTGTGGAAAAGATCCGGAAAAAATAAAAACAATAATAACAATAGTACATGGTCAATAAAAGATAAAACAGGAATATTGACCGGAAAAAGGTGGCGGGACAAAAGGCTCATGCCGCAATAAAAGAAAGGACTTTATTATGCAGAATAAGAAATATGGTGAATACGGTGGACAATATGTAGCAGAATCTCTGATGAATGTTTTAAAAGAATTGGAGTCAGCATATAATGAGGCGATCAATGACCCTGAATTTATTAAAGAATATCATTATTATTTAAAGGAATATGTAGGAAGAGAAACGCCGCTTTACTTTGCACAAAAGCTTTCGAAAAAGTATGGTACAAAGATTTATTTAAAACGTGAAGATTTAAATCATACCGGTGCCCACAAAATTAACAATGTAATTGGTCAGATTCTTTTAGCGAAGCGTATGGGTAAGAAAAAAGTAATCGCAGAGACAGGAGCTGGTCAGCATGGTGTGGCAACAGCGACCGGAGCGGCTCTTTTCGATATGGAGTGTACGGTATTCATGGGCGAAGAAGATATGGAACGTCAGGCATTAAATGTGTTCCGTATGGAGATGCTTGGAACAAAAGTGGAATGTGTAAAGAGCGGAAGCCGCACATTAAAAGATGCAACAAATGAAGCAATCCGTACATGGGCAAAAAATGCAGAAGATACTTTTTATATCATTGGTTCAGCCGTAGGCCCGCATCCATATCCTCAGATGGTAAAAGAATTCCAGAGAGTTATCAGCGTAGAAACAAAAAAACAGATTCTTGAAAAAGAAGGAAGACTTCCGGATTGTGTCCTTGCCTGCGTAGGTGGCGGCTCAAACTCCATCGGAATGTTTGCAGAATTTATTGATGAAAAAGATGTAGAATTAATCGGTGTTGAAGCAGCAGGCTTTGGAATTGAAACAGGAAAACATGCCAGTGCCTTTGCATCCGGAAAAGCAGGTGTTCTTCATGGGATGCGTTCTTATCTGCTCCAGGATGATGATGGAAATATTCAGATTGCAAGTTCGATCTCTGCAGGTTTAGATTATCCGGGAGTCGGACCAGAACATGCATATCTCCATGACAGCAAAAGAGCAACTTATGTTTCAATTACAGATGATGAGGCAATGCAGGCACTTAAAGAACTTTGTCGAGAAGAAGGAATCATACCAGCAATCGAGAGCGCACATGCGATCGCTTATGCATTAAAAAAAGCAAAAACAATGAACGAAGACCAGATTATGGTAGTAAATCTTTCAGGGCGGGGAGACAAAGATGTACATACTATTGCAGAGTATTTTAAAGAAGAATAGAAAAGAGAAATAGAGACAAAAAGATTCCAAGAGTACAGTATTCTCACAGGGAGGACAGAAAACATGAATCGTATTGAAAAAAGAATGGAAGAATTACAACAAAAACATGAAAAAGCATTTGTAACATATATGACAGCCGGTCTGCCGGATATGGAAGGAACGAAAGCATTAATAAAAGCACAGGACGAGGCAGGGATTGATATTATCGAGCTTGGAATACCGTTTTCAGATCCAACAGCAGATGGTCCGGTTATCCAGGATGCATCCTATCGTTCCATCTGTAAAGGAACAAACGTCAAAGGCGTATTTACTGCCGTAGAAGAAGTAAGAAAAGATTGTGAAGTACCTATCGTATTTATGATGTACTATAATACAATTCTTTATTATGGCGTGGAAGCATTTGCTAAGAAATGTGCGGAAACTGGCGTAGATGGTCTCATCATCCCCGATCTTCCAAAAGAAGAACAGTTTGAACTGGCAGAGGCACTTGAACACACAGAAAATGCCCCAATCCTCATTCAGCTTGTCGCACCGGTATCCGCAGACAGAATTCCTATGATCTTAGAAAATGCAAGAGGATATGTATATTGCGTATCTTCCATGGGCGTAACCGGACAGGCGGCACATTTCCATAAAAACGTAAGAAACTATCTGGAAAGTGTAAAAGCGGTATCAAAGATTCCTGTTATGATGGGATTTGGAATCCGCACTGCAGAGGATGTAGCCGGATTAAAAGATACGATTGATGGCTGCATTGTCGGAACACATTTTATTGAACTTATGGAAGAAAACGGTTATAATCTGGATGTGGCAAAAGAATATATCCGTACATTCAAGAAGGAATTAAACGCTTAGAATATTTTTGCAAATGGACAAAGACAAGAAAGTGGCATATAATAAATGCGGCTTTTTTGTTTTTTCATAAATTCTAAATGGATTGTAAAATGATACAAATAAAAGAACATCGAATAAAGAATATCTAGTTAAAAGAAGGTCTAGTTAGGAAAGGAGTAAGTTACTGTTTATAACTTTTTATGAGTTTTCAGTAGTAGATGAATTAGGGCAATGAAAAAAGAAGTAAAAACAAATGTAATGCGTATTCTTGAAAAAGAAAAGGTAGATTATGAGGCACATTATTATCCGCATGGGAAAGAAGCGGTGGATGGCGTGACGGTAGCAGAACTTACCGGACAAAATCCTGACTATGTTTTTAAAACACTTGTAACCGTAAGTAATAAAAAGGAATACTTTGTGTTTGTTATTCCTGTAGCGGAAGAACTTGACTTAAAAAAAGCTGCCAAAGCCGTTGGAGCAAAATCTATCGAGATGATTCATGTAAAAGATATTAATAAAATTACAGGATACATTCGTGGCGGCTGCTCTCCGGTTGGCATGAAAAAACAGTTTGTTACAACATATCATGAAACAGCACAGAACAATCCTGTGATCATGGTAAGTGGAGGAAAGATTGGAACACAGGTTGAATGTAAACCAGATGAACTGTTAAAGATTACGAAAGGACAGTACGCAGATATTTGTAAAGATTGATCTTTCCACAAACAGCTATTTTAGCTGTGGCAAAGCATAAAAAAAGAAACGGCACCTTTTAGATATGGTCATATAGTATCTAAGAGGATGTCGTTTCTTTTTTTATATCTTAAAAACAGTTTTTAATAATGTCTGGATCAAGTCCGTTTTTGCAGGTTGCTTTTCCTACTGCAAAGTACAGGACTGCTCCGGCAAGAAGCCCCCATACGACAGCATTAATTCCGGCAACATGTACATTATAATAGCAGAATACATAGGTGGCGGCGGCACCGATCGAACTGCTGACGGCTGCCTGCTTCGTTCCTTTTTTCCAGAATAGTCCGCCAATAAGAGGCCAGAAGAAGCTACATTCCAGACCGCCTAAGGCAAATAGATTCAGGAAGAAAATGATATCCGGTGGGTTGATCGTAAGTAAAATAACGATAACGCCGAAGGCGAAAGTAACAAGTGTGCTTAACTTTCCGACATTTTTATTATAGGAAGCCACCTTTACCGGGTCATCTTTTACAACATAGTTACGCCATAAATCTTTCACGATCGCAGCGGAAGCAAGAATCAGAAGCGAGTCGGCTGTAGACATTACAGCAGCCATCGGAGCGGCAAGGAATGTTCCAGCAAGACCAACTGGCATAATCTTTTGAACAATGTATGGGATAAAGTAATCAGAGGTTGGAAGATTGCTTGTATCCACTAATGCACCTGCCCATGTACCGGCCATATGCATGCCGACAATGATAAAACTACAGGTGATCGCTCCGATCCACATAGCGGAATGAAGGCTCTTTGTGTTCTTAAAGCCCATCGCGCGGACAGCAGTCTGCGGAAGTCCGAGCGTACCAAAACCGACAAGAACCCAGAAGCTAAGCAGAGTACCAGGAGTATATACAGAGAAAAGATCGTCGTACACACCGGGAAGATTCTTCGCAAGTCCTGCATCAATTCCGGCAAGTCCTCCCCCTGCTTTTAATACAAAGAAAATAAACAAAAACGTACCGATGCACATAATAATTCCCTGAATCGTATCTGTGATAGCAACGGCACTGAAGCCGCCAAAAGAAGTATAAATAATAACGACTGCGCCAAAAATCAACAGAGAGACGACATGATCAAGCCCGGTAATAGAAGAAATCAAAGTCGCTCCGCCGGTAAACTGTCCGATCATCTGCGCCATAAAAAATGCGACCATAAGTAAACTGGTAATAATAACCAAAGCATCACTTTTATAACGTGCCTTCAGATAACCGACAACGGTAACGGCACCAGTTCTTCTTGAGACCATTGCCAGCTTATTACCAAGCACACCTAAAACTAAAAACGTAACCGGGACCTGCACTGTAGCAATCCATGCCTGTGCGTATCCATAAGTAAGTCCTGCGGCACCCGGACCGGATATAAAAGAACTGACGGAAGTGTAAGTTGCCATAGTGGTCATAGCCAAAAGAAGACCATTCATATTTCTCCCGCCAATAAAAAACTTTTTCTCAGAGGATACATGCTGCTTACTTCCCTGCCGTTTGCTGAATACAATACCGATAATCGCATTCAAAGCAAGGTAAATAACAAAAATACCAAGAATGACTTTCTGATCTGCAGACATTATTCTTCTCCCTCCTCTTCGTCATCATATTCAAAATCAATAAATACATGCTTTAACAAATACCATACCCCAAGTAAAGAGAGTACGATCGTACCTAATGTTGACACACTGAACCATGCTGGCATACCGAGAAAGTAAAGACCACTTCCGTTTAGTAAAAATGCACTTAAAATATGCCATGCACAACAGATGGCAACAACAACTAATGTTCCACGAATTTCGCGGATACACTGTTCGTGTTTCTCCTGTTTCGTTAAATTCTTCATCTTTCAAATCTCCTTAAATTAAAGGTCAGAGTCGTAAAAAAGATATCTGCCACAAATATTATCGTATAAAAAAGAAAGAAAATCAATAAAATTACGAAGGAATTTCTTTATTGGACGATTGCCTTTAGATATCTATTGAAAAAATACAGAATATGAGATATTATCTCAGTCGAGAAGACTCCCACCTCTTTCAGGTGGTGAGTGACAGCTGCTCGACTTGAATTTACGACAAAGAAAAACTGTCAAGAAAAAGAATAAGAAAAATAAGACAAAATAAGAAAAAATAAGACAGCGAAAGGAAGATAGCTATGAAAAGTATTTACAAGAAAAAGGTACACCTGTTGCTGCTCGCGGTTCTGTGCCTGACCGTTTTATTATTTATACCGCAGAAAGTACAGGCAGCGGCAGTGAAAAAACCTTCGCAGGTAAAGGACCTCACAGTGAAGCTTACCGCAAAAAGAGCGGCAAAGCTTACCTGGAAAAAAGCAGCGCATGCGAAGAAGTATCAGGTATACTGTTCAGTGAATGGCGGCAAGTATAAAAAGATAAAGACAACAAAAGCCGCTTCCGTTACACATAAAAAGCTAAAGACAGGTGCAGTTTATGTTTATAAAGTAAGGGGAATCAATCAGGGCAAAAAAGGCAGTTATTCTTCTGTACAAAGAATCCGTACACTGGCGGACACCAAACCGGGACTTTCGGCTGCGGTAACCGGTACAACAGCAGTTTTGGAATGGAATAAAGTAAAGAATGCGACCGGATATTACTTATATAAGGCCGGAGCCAATGGAAAGTGGAATAAGATAACAGCAGTAAAAGAAAGAAGCTATGTCGTAAACGGTCTTGAGTTAGGCGGAGTTTATAGTTATAAAGTTGTGCCGTATTTAAGTGCAGATGGAAAAACATTTAAAGGCAGCAGCTCAGTAAAGAAGATTACAATGCCAGCTTCCGGCTGGTTATTAGACTACGTGCAGCCATATGCAAAACCATTAAGCTATGAAAGCTACAATGCACGTGCTTTTACGATGAGAGGCACTTCCTATACGCATGGATTTGCAGTAAGAGGAACGCTGCGCAATGATGAAGGAATCTATTTTAACTTAGGAGGAAAATACGCTTCTCTTACTTTTAAAGCAGGTATGAAGGATGGGAAGTATACTGCTCGAAGACCAGCGAAGGTAACGATCAAGGCAGATGGGAAAAACATAGAAAACGGAATCTTTGAAATCAAGGATGACGAAGCTACACATACGATTAATGTAAAAGGATGTAAAGATTTAAGAATTTATATTGTACCAGGAGATATCATTAAGCTTCCTGATACAGAATATGGATTTGCAGATGTAAAGCTCAGTAAATAAAATTAACCCCTTGACATTTTCCCCAAAAAGTATATAATAGTGATACTACGGTTCAAAGAACCCTTATGGGGGCTTGTACTGGTTTCGACGGGGATTTTGAACGTGGGGCAGCCATCTGTGGTCCGGGACCACATTAAAACTCGGAACTAAATATAAACGCTGAAGATAATTTAGCATACGCTGCCTAGTTGCAGCTGTCGGCCTTAGTTTCCCCACAGATTAAGAGTCCGGCACCGAATATGTGGGACACTCGTATTCCAAAGCTTTGCGGAGTATGAAGTAATATGAAGCTACTGAAATCCGGAGTTTGTCTTTAGACGCCGGACAGAGGGAATGTTAAAATAGAGACTGTGATGGGAGATACCGTACGGAATAGGTTTTCGGACAGGGGTTCGATTCCCCTCAGGTCCATAAGAGGTCCATGAAATATGGCTTATTTAAGCCATATTTCATGGACCTCTTTTTCTTTGTATAAAAATATTTATTACATAAGTAAGATAGTAACTTTTCTCTATAAAAAGTTTTCTATTTATGTTACAATAGCAGAGCTACCGCCCCTAGACAGGTACAGGAAGGGGGTGAATCCAACATGGAAACACTTGCATCATTTTTACTTTCTGTTATGGCAAGTATAGTCGCCTACTATATTTGCAAATGGTTGGACAGGAATAGTAAAAGGTAGTCAGCCGAGGGATTAAGCCACCCTGCCAAAACGGAATAAAAAAGGTCCCAGAATTGCCGATTATCTGGGACCTTTTTGTTTTGCAGCATCCAACATGGATACTTACATCATTTTGCCTACTGGCATTATATCATATGCAATTTTTATTTTCAATATGCATTTTTTTCTATAAGTTGTTATTCTGTATTGCGATATTCCCCCAGATAATTGTTCAATGCGACAATATAATAAAGTCGAAGAATAATAGTGTGGATTCATTATGATGTTTGCTAATATGCGATAGGATTTTTTGTTTGCAAACTTTTTCTTTTTATTGTAGAATAGAGCGGATACTTCATATGGAAGAAAAGAGAGGACGAAAGAATGAATGCAAAAGTAAAGGGAATCACCTATGCTCTTATTGGAGGAACATGCTGGGGATTGTCCGGTATCGTAGGGAAGCTCCTTTTTGATACAAGGGGATTGAATGCACAATGGCTTGTGACGGCAAGACTTATTATTGGTGGATTTATTATGCTGCTCATTGCCTTTTTGCAGAAAAAAGAGAAGATTTTTGATGTATGGAAGAATAAGAAGACGGCATGCAGTATGCTGTTATTTGCAGCAGTTGGAATGTTAGCGTGTCAGCTTACGTATTTTTTATGTGTGCAGTACTCCAATCCGGCAACGGCGACAGTGCTTCAGTATACTTCGCCGGTCATGATTATGATTTTATGTCTTTTTCTTGATAAAAAGCTGCCGAGAATAATAGATATCCTTGTTCTGATTGCTGTGGTTGTGGGTGTTTTTCTTATGTCAACGCATGGGGACATCCACACTCTTGTGATTTCACAAAAGGCATTGCTTCTTGGAATGATAGCAGCAGTTACGGTTGTATTTTATACGGTATGGCCGGTAAGTCTTTTAAGAGAGTTCGGATCCCCGTCCGTTATTGGCTGGGGAATGTTTCTTGGTGGAATCATGCTGGCACCATTTTCAAAATTTTGGGTACTATCCGGAAAATGGGATGGGTATACGGTAATATTAGTTGGAATCGTTATTATTTTTGGAACCGTATGTGCATTTACCTGCTATTTAAAAGGAGTCATGTATTTAGGACCGGTAAAGAGCAGTCTGTTTTCCTGTATGGAGCCGCTTGTCTCAACAATTCTTACAGTCACAGTACTGCATCAGGCATTTGCTATGGCAGATCTTGTCGGAATTGCAGTCATTATTATCAGCGTGACTTCGTTAGCGGTAAATGATGTGATTGAAGAAGCAAAGACACAAAAAAAGAATCAAAAGGATCAAAAGAATCAAACAGAACAAATGGAACAAAAAGAATGAAAAAGTCAGCAAAACGTACCAAAGTATATTTGTTAGATAGAACTAAAACAGCAGATCCGGTGAGTTTTTCTTCGTGGAAAGAATTTCTTCCGAAAGAACGATGGAAAAAAACAGTCCGTCCGGTAAGAGAAGAAGACAGGAAAACGGAGCTTGCTGCCTGGCTTTTGTTGTATCACGCCTTAAAAGAATGGGGAATCCCGGAAGAAAGTATTCATGCAGATGGGGCATATTGTTATGGAGAGCATGGCAAACCGGAACGAAAGAAGAAAGATGTCTGTTTTAATCTTTCACATTCCGGAAAGTATGTTATGTGTGTAGTGTCGGATGTAGAAGTCGGTTGTGATATTGAAAAGATTCAGAAAGTAAGATGGAAGCTGGCAAAGAGATTTTTCTCTGAAGGAGAATATGATATTCTGGAAAAGTTAAAAGAAGAAAATCCGGGGGCAGAGGAAGAACTTTTTACCCGGTTCTGGGTGTTAAGAGAAAGCTATGTGAAGAAAACGGGCGAGGGGCTTGGAACCTCGCTTGAGGGCTTGGATTTTTCGGGGATATCAGGTTATAAAGGAAAAAAGAATGGGAAAGCTTTAAAAGAAAGATTTTTTGAATGGGAATATGACGGATACCGGATTGCGGTTTGTGAGGAAAAAGACGGTGAACCGGAACTTGTTGTATGCAGCCGGACTATTGACAATTGTTTTCTTTAATAATATAATTTGTAACTATGCAGAGCCATGCAGATTTTCAATAAAAAGGAGAGGGACGATGGCAGTAGAAGGAACAAAGATCAAAGAGATGATGGAAGGAAAGACTCTTGAGAAGGATAATATAAAGAAGATGTACGATATGGTGCAGAATGCATCAGAACCGGAAGAGAAGAAGAAGGTTATGAAACATTCTGTTTTTTTTATTGGACAGCTTCCACTAAAGGAGAATCATATTGTTGATTTGGAACAGACAAGAAGAATTGTAAATGGAAGTGTGCCATTTGCAGAAGTAGACACCTATATGGATTATCTGTTAAAGGGACTTTCTACGCAGAAGCTTCTTTTAGAGAAAGAAGATGGTAGCTATGAAGTGAATACGAAGTATGAGAAGTCAGTGATAAAGGTTCGTAAGATTGCCAGAGCATTTCAGCTTGAACAGGAGAAGGCATTAGAAGCAGGAATCCCTAAAGCAAAGAAGATGTACCAGATGGGAACAAAGTACTATCATTCCGGACAGTATGGAGAAGCGGCAGCTTGCTTTATGAATGCAGTTGAACTGGCAGAATACCGTATGGCTTACTATAGCCTTGGTTTACTGTACTTTAAAGGACAGGGTGTGGACAGATCTCTTGAGAAAGCGATTTATTATGCCAGAAAAGCGCTTGTAAAAGGTGCGGTGATCGCACAGGAACTTGAGCAGGAGATTTTAGAGGCGATGAACGCTTAAGTGTGTAAGAATGTCTATACATTCTTGAAAATAATCAGGATTGATAATCAAGATTACTTAAGTGAAAAGTAGTTAAAAAGAAGATTAGTTTAAAACTAGAAAGGATATATTTTATTATGAAGAAGTTTGCAGTAATTGCACTTGCAGCTGTTTTATCAATGACGCTGTTGACTGGATGTGGTAACAGTAAGAAGGCAGCGGAAGCGACAACAGAAGTAAAAGAAGAAACGGTGGATTATTCAAAGGGACTGAATGCGGACGGAACGTTAGAAGGGGTAAAAGCATCTGACTATGTAACAGTTTGTGATTATTCCTCTTTAAAGATTGCGAAAAAAGATATAGAAGTATCTGACAGTGATGTGCAGAGCCAGATTGATTCTATTTTATCTAATTATAAGAAGCAGGTTACAGACCGTAAAGTAAAAAAAGGTGATGTAGTCAATATTGACTATACAGGAACGATCGATGGCAAAGAGTTTGATGGCGGCTCAGCTACCGGTGCAGATCTTACGATTGGTTCCGGAACATTTATTGATGGCTTTGAAGACCAGCTGATCGGTAAAAAACCGGGAGAAACTATACAGGTAAAGACAACGTTTCCGAAGGATTACACGAATGCAGATGTTGCCGGAAAAGATGCGGTGTTTGAAACAAAGATTAATTATATCGAAGAAGAACAGAAACTGACAGATCAGTTTGTAAAAGAGAATTTAGCAGATTCTTATGGTGTTACGTCAGCAAAAGAACTGAAAAAGAAGATTAAAGATGAGATTTACAAGTCAAACAAGACAGATTATATCTGGAATCATATGATTGAGAAGAGTACGTTCAAAGAAATTCCGGACCAGCTAATTAATGATCGTATCGATGTTCTTGTAGACGGATTAAAGGCAGAGTTAAAGTCATCGAATTATTCTTTAAAAGATTATCTTTCTGCATACGGTATTGAAGATGAAGATGCTTTGAGAGAGCAGTATAAGAGCAGCTGTGAAAGTACAGTAAAAGTATTCTTAGTTGCAGACGCAATCGCAGCAGAGAAGAAGATTGCTGTAACAGACGATGATATCAAAGAATATTTTAATGGGGAAGATACGGCACAGTATGAGAAGCTATATTCTAAACCGTATTTAAATCGTGTCGTATTAAATGATCTTGTATTAAAAGAAATCGAGAAAACTACCACAGTGAAATAATTAATAAAAATCATATGTCTGCATTGGCAATAGACCGATGCAATCATATGATTTTTTTATCTCAGTCGAGAAGACTCCCACCTCTTTCAGGCGGCTCGACTTGAATTGTTTCATAAATAATATTCTATAAAAAATCTAAAAAATCCAAAAGGAAATTTTGAAAGTATAATTAGCTTTTCACATTGTCACTAACGACTTTATAATGGTCAAAACAGAGGGATTCATCATAATATATTCTGTCCTTATCGATGATCTTTGCCTGACCTTCTTTTGCATCAATAATGGTTACCGCACAGTTATAAGGAACACGCTCCTGCCAGAAGCTGTCTTTATTCTCGTAGAGAGGATTCAACATGGCACGAAGAGCGCAGCCATGAGTTGCAATAAGAATAGTCTTGTCTTCATAAGCAGGATTATGAATCAGCTCGTTAAAAAAATCAGCAGTTCTTTTCATGACATCAGCAACACTTTCACCATCCGGTGCTCCCTGATATTGAAAAGGATCAGTGTAGAAGCTGTTATAATTTGGATCAGGAATTTCAAAGTTACTTTCAAGGCAGCAAAGACCTTCCCAGGAACCCCAGTTAAACTCCATAAGGCGGCGGTCTTCAATGACCGGAATCTTCTTTCCAAAAAATGCTTCCGAAGCGGCAACGGCAAGTTCGCCGGTTTCTCTGGCTCTTTTTAGAGGGCTGGTAATAACAAGGTCAAAAGGTACTTCTTTTAATGCCTCGCCGGTAATAACTGCCAGATCCCGGCCGCTTTTATTCAGCGGTTCATCTGTCCATCCCTGTAAACAGCCTAAAGCGTTCAGTTTCGTCTCGCCATGTCGGATAATATAAAGTCGCATAGGTAAATCCTCCCTCTGTAAAGAATGTACTCTCGGAGTCTTTCTCACAAAATCAAGCACAAAAAGATTCCGAGAATACATAAGATGTATTTATAAAATCAAGTATATCAATTTCGGCAGGGTATGGCAAGATACGAGGACAGGAAAAGGATAGAGTGTAAATTTTTTATTGACAAGAAGGTATACAATATGGTAAATTTCAAGTTAGTAGTTAACAAATGGAAATGTTTGTATTGTGTGAGAATCAGGATGTAAAGTGACAAGTAAGGAAGCTGCATTTAGATGACAAGAAAGAGGTTTCTAATGCAGTTTTTTTTTTGAGCATATAAGTTGTAATGGTATGTAATGGTAATCGTATTAGTTTTAGAATGACGGGAGCAGTGTTAATCAGAATAGTCCAAATGATGTTCGTAATAATTATTATTTTTACAGTAAGGGAAATGTAATTTACACTGGCGTAGGACATCTTTTGGGAATTACTGATACGGAGCGTAATTTATTTGCGAATGCCGTTATTGCTGCCGCAAACGTTACGGCAGTTGATCCGGAAGCCACGTTTCTTGATGATTTTGACCCGGTAGCTGCACAGGAAGGGTATCGTTATTATATGCCGGACCGCTTAAAAGCATCGGAAGCTGGTGATACATCAAATATTTTAGATGGGGACAATACGTTTTGTATTCGAATCCGCGACTACAACATGGTCGCATCAAACTTAAGCAATACGGACAGTAACGCAAATTCTCTTACAATGGAGCTGTATATCGAAGATAATAAAAATGGAAAAGAGATGAATATCAATGGCGAATCTGCAAAGGTAAGTAAAATTTCAGTGTCCGGAAAGGCAGATATCCTGAAAAAATATTCGGACGGACAGACGATCACAGTTAATCAGGAAGGACAGTTTAAATTACAGGGGAATGATACCTTCCAGTTTAGCTTAAACGATATGGAAAGCTATTTAAAAGGAATAAATACAACATATAAAAAAGAATGTCGTATTTTTGCGAAAGTAGATAGTACAGTTACCTTATATGGGGTGACAGCTAATAAAGAAACCTGGACTTCGGTAAGTTTAAAACCAAGACAGCTTTTTGATTTGGATTAGTCAGAAATATATGATATACTTTACATAAGTCCGGCAGATACTGGTCTGCCGGATTATTTTATGTGGATTATAATACAAAAAGATTGCAAGAAGATATAATATATATAGATAAAAAGGGGAGAATAAAATGGCAGCTTACACAATCGAAAATGAAAAGTTATCTGTAACTATTGATGCGCATGGGGCAGAACTTAGCAGCATTTATGATAAGGAAAATGACAGGGAGCTTATTTGGCAGGCTGACCCCGCTTTTTGGAATCGCCATGCACCGGTGCTTTTTCCCAATGTAGGAAAGTATTATGGTGGACATTTTACTTATAATGGCAAAGCATATCCAATGGGACAGCATGGATTTGCCAGAGATACGGAATTTGAGCAGATAGCAGCAGGAGAAGATTTCGTAACGTATCGTCTATGTGCTGATGAGGAAAGTAAAAAGAAATATCCGTTTGATTTTGTGCTGGAAATTACGCATAGATTAGAGAACAATCGCCTGTCGGTAGAATGGAACGTGAAGAACGTAGATAATAAAGAAATGTATTTTACAATCGGTGGACATCCTGCATTTAACGTAAATATTCTTCCAGATACAGATTTTGAGGACTATTCGCTTGTATTTAAAGAAGGAATAGAAACTCTTTCCTATATTCTTATTGATGCAGAAAACGGTACTGCACTCACCGATAAAACATACAAACTGGAACTGACAAATAGCAAATATGCTTTGAAAAAAGATATGTTTGATAAAGATGCCTTAATATTTGATAATGGACAGATCGAATGGGTGGGATTAGCATTACCGAATGGAAAGCCTTATATTGCATTAGAAAGCAAAAACTTCCCTAACTTTGGAATATGGTCGAAACCGGGCGCACCATATGTTTGCTTAGAGCCATGGTGCGGACGTTGCGATAATAAAGGATTTCATGGGGAGATTTCTGAAAAGCCGGGCATCAATACATTAAAAGCCGGGGAAGTTTTTAAAAAGTCCTATGATATCATCGTATATTAATATCACGAATTACTTCGTAGCTGACGCTGCTCCCGTAATTCTGAAACATTCATAATTGCTCATTTTTCTATGAAAAATGGGCTGCTTAACAGAAAATATTTGTGGTTAATTTGGAAGAATAAAAAGTACTCTCGGAATCTTTTTGTGCTTGATTTTGCAAGAAAGATTCCGAGAGTACATTAAAGTGATAGGAGGGCGAGCTATTGGCAGGAGCAAAGAAAGAAAAAAAGCATATTGTTGTATTTCAGGATGAAGAGGGCAATGTCTTAAAGACTTCCTTTGTTTCGCATGAAGAAGAGGCGATTCCTCCTGAACTTCCCCAAAAGAAAGGCGAATCGGAGCATCATGAAATAAAATTTCAAGGATGGGACCAGGATATTTCCTGTGTGCAGGGGAATCTTGTGGTAAAGGCGGTTTATAAAGAAGTACCGAAAGAATATCTGGTGATGTATTTCCATGAGAGTGGAAAGTTACTTGGAACAGAAAGTGTTCCATACGGTCAGGCGGCATCACAGCCATATCATCCACAAAAACCAAAGACAGCGGAACACTATTATATTTTTAAAGGCTGGAATAATGACCTTTCTCACATAGAAAAAGATACGATGGCAAAGGCTGTCTTTGAGGAGAGGAAACGCTCTTTTACAGTAGCTTTTTTTCATGAAGACGGCACAGTATTAAAAAAAGAAGAAGTTTTATATGGACAGGAAGCACATGCGCCACAAAGCCCGGTAAAACAGCAGGATGCAGTATGGCATTATATCTTTGAAGGCTGGGATAAAACCTTTGACAGTGTAAAAGAAAATATAGAAGTTCATGCGGTTTTTTCATCTGTTTACAATGAATACAACGTATGTATCTATGAACGATTATCGGAAGGTAATAACGGTTTACAGGATGAACAACTAGAAGAAAAAATAAAAGAAAAGCAATACCATTACGGAGACTTAATAGAGTATCCCAAGCTAAAGAAAAAGGGATATACGTTACGCTGGGATAACCATCCGGAAACAGTAACGCAAGATGAAGAAATTCATGCAAGCTGGGAGTTTTCAAATCCAGCAGGCAGGGTAGCCGAGGTGGAAGGAAATCGCTATGAAATTATAAACCCGTCCATAAAGAATGGAAGTGTCCGGTTATTATATTATATAGAAGATACCAGTCAGATTCAGATTCCGGCGCAGGTAAAAATCGGTGATTATTATTATTTTATAGAAAGAGTAGCACCGAAAGCTTTTTGCGATTGTAGAAAAATGCGTTCGCTTACGCTGTCGGATTGTATTCGGGTTCTGGAAAAAGAAGCACTCGCTGGATGCAGGCGACTAGAGAAGATTACTTTAGGAAAAAGCCGTAATTCCAGACTGCATAGTATAGAAAAAGAAGTTTTTTGTGAAAATGAACATCTAAAGACTATTTATTTAAAAGGAAGAAACTTGCAAAAAGTTTATGCAGATACATTTGCCCGATTAAAAAACGAAGTAGAAGTTCATGTACGTCCGGAAAGCCTGGCGAATATGAACAGGCTGCTTCAAAAAGGAGTAAGGACAGGTAAAGTGAGGATAAGAGCTGGTAAATGAAAGAGCGAATCCCCAAGCTATGCTGGGTGAATACAAGATATAAATGCCGGTATTATATAGTGCTTATACCAAAATAAAAAAATAGGTGACAAATATCAGATATAGTAGGGTGCAGAATAATATTTTTGTAAAAGAAATAGTCAATTTATCTATAATAATGATAAAAAAATAACAATATATCAAAAAAAGAGAGCGCGTCGGGAAAGAAAAATACAAAAAAAGTACAGTATACAACGTTTTTTAAGAAAAATAAAATTTATTCAAAAAAAGCTTGACTCATATATACTGTTGTGATATTATAATATCCGTTGCACACGAGAAACCCATTTTTCTTAGGAAAATGAAAAGAATCTTAAAAGAAAGTTAAAAAACTTCTTGACAGATTAAAGGTTGTGTGATAGAATATAAAAGTTCACATTTGATAGAGAGAACGGGCTTCTTAAAAAGAAGAAAAAGTTTTTAAAAAAGTTCTTGACAAGAACTTGGAGATGTGATAATATAATTAAGCGTTTTCGAAAGAAAACACAAAACCTTGATAACTGAATAACAAAACAACCTTGAACGTCGATTCAAAATTTCATTCGGGTTTTCCTGAGAGTGATGTCTGCAGGAAAGTCCATGGAACAGAACGAAAGTTCAAAACCTAAATAAACAGTAAAGACAGGAAAAGAACCAGTGGTTCTGGACCTCGATCTGACATCTTAAACACTTTATTTGAGAGTTTGATCCTGGCTCAGGATGAACGCTGGCGGCGTGCCTAACACATGCAAGTCGAACGAAGCACCTTTTAAGATTCTTCGGATGATTGATCGGTGACTGAGTGGCGGACGGGTGAGTAACGCGTGGGTAACCTGCCCTGTACAGGGGGATAACAGTTGGAAACGGCTGCTAATACCGCATAAGCGCACGAGAGGACATCCTCTTGTGTGAAAAACTCCGGTGGTACAGGATGGGCCCGCGTCTGATTAGCTGGTTGGCAGGGTAACGGCCTACCAAGGCGACGATCAGTAGCCGGTCTGAGAGGATGAACGGCCACATTGGAACTGAGACACGGTCCAAACTCCTACGGGAGGCAGCAGTGGGGAATATTGCACAATGGGGGAAACCCTGATGCAGCGACGCCGCGTGAGTGAAGAAGTATTTCGGTATGTAAAGCTCTATCAGCAGGGAAGATAATGACGGTACCTGACTAAGAAGCTCCGGCTAAATACGTGCCAGCAGCCGCGGTAATACGTATGGAGCAAGCGTTATCCGGATTTACTGGGTGTAAAGGGAGCGCAGGCGGTGCGGCAAGTCTGATGTGAAAGCCCGGGGCTCAACCCCGGTACTGCATTGGAAACTGTCGTACTAGAGTGTCGGAGGGGTAAGCGGAATTCCTAGTGTAGCGGTGAAATGCGTAGATATTAGGAGGAACACCAGTGGCGAAGGCGGCTTACTGGACTGTAACTGACACTGAGGCACGAAAGCGTGGGGAGCAAACAGGATTAGATACCCTGGTAGTCCACGCCGTAAACG
>OGPA01000502.1_pt1 | contig 40257 bp, 38 predicted proteins | sample 1552841 | NCBI WGS metagenome assembly OGPA01 (sample SAMEA2579916, study PRJEB22360) | human gut metagenome
TCTTATTCAGACTCTCAAAGATATTTGGCTAAACACAGGTTTTTGCAAGTGCCCCAATATGGATTTACGAAACTTGAGAGCCACCTACCCACTTCTTCTTTCCTATATGGAAACAGAGAGTTATTCCAAGCAATATATACAATATATTGAAAAAGACATCCTCTGGATTATCAACGAATCAAGTCATTATGCCTGGCGAAGCTATGATGATATTTATCAAACTTATGTTGACAAATGGAGTAACAAAACCACCCTAAACCACAAGAAGCGTAGACTACTAGTAATAGAACGGTTCGATTTGGAATCAAAAATGCCCAATGGCTTAAAACATGCTCCCAAATCATCCGCATACGACTCTTTATCTGCCGAGTTCAAAGACTTTATTGATACATATCGTAATCTTGAAGGCTTAGGATATTCAAAAAAATATCTGAAAAATACGAGCTATATGGTATGTTCTTTCTTATTGGACTTGCAAAACAAAGGAGTAAATTCATTTAAATCAGTTGCAGAAGAAAGTGTATTGGATGTTTTTTCTTCCGACGGAAAGATATGCAGAAGCTACAACTTCAAATATACTGTAGAATTTGCTTTCAAAACGTGCTTGCCGTTTTATGGAGATGGAATATGCTCCAGAATGCTATCTTACCTACCTGCTTTACCTCATGTAAAAAAGAATGTGCAATACCTCACCAAGGAAGAGATGTGGCGCATAAAATCAGTGCTTGAGAAAGACAATACACTTTCTCTGCAAAACAAAGCAATTTGCCTATTGGCACTTTACACGGGTATGAGAAGTAGTGATATTTGTTCGCTTACTTTTAAATCCATTGACTGGGATAACGATCTGATTCGTATCAAACAACAGAAAACCGATGCTGCGCTGGTACTCCCATTACGTGCTGTAGTGGGCAATGCCATATTTGACTACATTACCAAAGAAAGACCAAAGTCATCTGCTGATACCATATTCCTGACCGTCAATGCTCCCTACAGGAGGTTGCATTCGTCCAACCTGAACGCAATATGTGTCTCCATTATGGGAAAAGCAGGCATAAGGCAAAATCCAGGAGACAGGAAAGGCATGCATCTTTTCAGGCACTATCTGGCGACCTCCCTTTTGGGCTATGGAGTGGAGCAACCTATAATCAGTTCCACACTAGGGCATCAATCCCCTAGTTCACTTGCACCTTATCTGAGTGCAGATTTTACCCATTTGAAAGAGTGCGCATTGAACATTGAGCGCTTTCCTGTGAGAAAGGAGGTTTTCCAGCCATGAGATTCCAATCATTTTTATCCAGTATCATGGAAAATTATGTCGCTTACAGGAATGCCTCGGGGCGCACGAGTACCAGTTATGTCAAGAACATTATTCATTTTGATCATTATTGTGCAAGGAAATATCCACAGGCAAAGATACTTGAACAAGAGATGGTGGATCAGTGGTGCAAACAGAGACAAACAGAATGCACCAACTCATGTATATCCAGAATATATCCGATAATTAGCTTCTTACGTTATGCCAAGAAAAGAGGACTTGTCGATGTAGCTATCCCTGCGGCCCCAAAGCTTACGCCAAGAACTTACATACCACATCCGTTTACGGAAAATGAACTGGTTTCTTTTTTTAATGCTTGTGATACCTTACGTGTCAGAAAGGGGATGAATGGGGATATCAGAAAAATAACAGTCCCCGTATTTTTCCGGCTTCTTTACAGTAGCGGAATGAGAACAACTGAAGTACGGCTACTCAGGACAGAGGATGTGAATTTAGAGAACGGAGTTATCAACATCAGATTTTCAAAAGGGTTCAACCAGCATTTCACTGTTCTCCACGGCTCCATGCTCGAACTGATGAGGGTATATGATTCTGCTATATCCAAACTTGTACCCAATAGAGTTTATTTCTTTCCAAAGAATGCAGGCAAAGGATTTTCTGACCAATGGATCAGATATTTTTTCAGAATACTGTGGAATCAAAACAACAATATTTATGCAACAGCTTATGAACTCAGACATAATTATGCCATAGAGAACATAAACGGTTGGATAGGCAGAGGACTTGGCGAGCACATGAAACTTTTAGCCCTAAGCAAAAGTATGGGGCATAGCGATATGGAAAGTACCAAATATTATTATTCACTGGTGCCTGGACTCTCTGATATAATGGGACAGGTGACCAATGATACGCTCAATGAAATAATACCTAATATTACAAACAATGAAGAAAGCAAGTAAAGAAGCTTATGAATTAGCCAGACACATATATAACTGGCTACATGTACATACTCCTTCCATCCAGTCAAACAGTCCACATACTATCAGAACATATTCAACCACATTGTCACTGTTCGTGGGATTCTTGGAAGGAGAAAAAAAAATCAATCCTTGTTCTTTAAATTCCGAGTGTTTCTCCCGGGATTATATTGAAGGATGGATTTTGTGGTTAAAAGAGGAAAGAGGTTGTAGTGCTCAAACATGCAATATACGTTTGACGGCACTGAGGGCTTTTTTTAAATATTTGGCAGATAGGGATATTTCTTATCTGTCGATATATCAATGTGCAACGTTAATTCCAAGACAAAAGGTTGCCAGAAAAAAAGTTACAGGTATGAGTAAAGATGCGGTCAAAGCTCTGATGTCGGTACCGAATGTATCGACCAAGACAGGGCAACGTGATTTAGTCCTTCTAATTATATTGTATTGTACAGCTGCCAGAATTGATGAGATCCTGTCTATGAAAATTAAACAATTGCATTTAGAAACTGACAAACCCTATATTACTGTTGTTGGTAAAGGACGTAAGGTCAGAACCCTTTATATACTTCCTAAAGGAGCCGCTCATCTAAAGAGATATATGAAAGATTTTCATTCGATTAATCCCAACTCCAATGCATATGTGTTTTATTCAAGGAACAAAGGCATATTTGGAAAGATGACCCCGGAAAGCGTGAACAAACAACTTAAAAAATATGCAGCTATTGCATATGAGATATGCAAAGATGTCCCGCTCAATCTGCATGCACACCAAATCAGGCATGCAAAAGCCTCCCATTGGTTGGAAGATGGCATGAATATTATCCAAATATCATTTCTGTTGGGTCATGCTAACCTTCATACGACAATGATATATCTGGATATTACAATGGAACAGGAATCAAAAGCATTAGCTACATTAGAGGATGAGAACCAGAAAAATATATTGAAAAAATGGAAAACTGAATCTGACAATTTAGCTACATTTTTGGGTTTCAAGGGAATAATTGATAGAAAAACATAGTTGTAAATTTTCCAATTCACAAGAGGAGGAATATGTAAAACTCAATTTTAGAGAAGGCGAACTTTTAATCTAAAACTTGACTATCCTTATCAGCAATGAAAAGAGCCATATCATTACTCAAAAATAGAGTTTGATACGGCTTTTTTATGTTTGTTAGTTACAATCTGTAATTTTTTAGAGCGGTCATGTTAGTTTTAATACACCCTTTCCTTTAGTGTTTTTGTTACAACAGTCTGAATCCTATCGTTCATTTCTCCCAAAATCGAAAAAACTTTTCTTGGATTTTTTCTTCTTTTTTGATATTTGTTTTTCTTTCCAATCTTTAACAAATACACTTCGATTATTCCGAATAAAATAGTGTGATCTGCAAGGGAAATCCCAATTTCCAATGGAAGGATAGAGCGAAATGGTTTCCCCGTCAAATGTTAATTTCCAATCATCGGGAGATATTGGTGTTACAACTTTTTCGCCACAGCCACAAGCGCATAAATGGATTACAATCTTACCCCGCATTGAAATATATAATATCCCCTGCTTAAATTCGTCAGGCATATAACCCACAAACTGAATTTCGTAATTATCAATCTTTTCCATTGTATATATCATTATCGTTTATGGAGTAAACAGAACGAACCTCTTGCTTTGTATCGCAGTAAAATCCTAACATTTTTTTCCATTTAATGATAGAATATATTGCAGCCATCGCATTTAATTCGGCTATTTGAATGTTGCTTGCATACATATCATCATCTTTAACATCATTACCGCTAAACACTTCTTTAATATGCGAATAATGATCCTTGTAAGCAGCTGTAATTTCCACCATCCCATCTAATGTACAGTTAGATAAACCTATACCTAGACCTGAGTTGATGAACGGAATTTCGTTATCAATGAGGTATCCTGCTATTGTATTACGAACACTCACTTTGTCTATACACAAAAAAACGTAACTCATACTTTTTAAAGAGGCTATATTATCTTGTGTAATATATTCTTTATGAGGAATAATTCCTTTGTGAATTTGACTGTATTTTTTACACAGATACTCAACCTTAAAAAGTTGTTGTTCCAATTCTTCAACAGAAGCAGCACCAGGTGCTCGAAATGCATTGTGTGTATTAAATAAATCAGCATCAAATAAATGTATTTCGGAAACTGGTGTTTTAGAAACAAAATCAAGTATGTAAGAGCCAGTACCTCCTGCTCCAATGATAGCAATTTTCAGCGGATAAAACTTGTCATTAAAACAGGCTGTATTAGAATGGCTTGCATTGGTATCGGTATAAACCAATGGGCTATCTTCATTTTTGACAATCAATGGCTTTTTCAATTGACGACACGCTTCTGAATCTAAATTTATTGCAGGTGAAGAGATTATGTTATAGTATGTTGTAACTTTATCATAATAGTCAGCATAAACCCGATCATCAGGATGACACGAAAGATAAAAATCAGAGACGACATTTGCGTAAAGATTTTGTTTTTGGGGAGAATTTACTAATGAAGTAACAAAACTGCCATCAATATTACAAGGCTGCTCTCCAATGAAATATGCAGTATGATCTTTGGGCTTGATTGTGATATTCCCTGAATTGGCCAATGCCATAACAAGGGTACCTGATTTAATTTCCTTGTTTTTATTGAGATAAGGTATGTAGTGGACAATTAAGTATCCACTACATATTTCAATCCTATAATCTTCGCTTTGAAGTTTTATCAGGTCTGGACTACGATTGATGATTGCTTCTGACATTGAAATTCATATTATGTTTGACAAAAACTTCCGTTCCTTTGGACATCAAACCTTTAGGGTTTTCTTTTGGTCCATCGGAATATTTCACTGTATAGCCCCTATTTGGGTCATAGCTTCCATTTGCCAATCTGACAACCTCCTCAAAACTAATTTGGGGCTTATCGTACTTCTTTCTCGACTGATTTACAATGATTTCAACACCTTGAATTTTAGCACGACTAATAAAATGTTCCACGCCTGGACGCGCTAAATCAACAATTTCATCATCTTCGATAAAATCGTCTTTCCAACCATCTGGTAAATCCAAATAAAGTTCATCTTCACGAGGTATGTTACCTAGTTCCCGAATCTGAATACCGCGAATAAATTGTTTGTACCAAGTGTAGTGAACACCGTTAATGGTAAAATGTAATTTCTTCTTCACAAAGAAATACTCCGTTTCTGGTCTTGCCAGGTTTACTCGAGCTTCATTTTCTATCAGTTCATCGTTGTATGGCCTGCTGATAGACAAAAATAACTCTGTATCCAAAGGAATACCTGCCAATTGTTTTAACTCTGCACCGGTTTTGTACTGGTCAAAAGTCTCAAACTCTTTCCCTTCAATAACAAACTTCAAGGGAACTCTTGATTGCTGTGCGTTTGGCGCCCCGTCATTTAAATTCATAATCATTCTCAATTTAATTCAACTATTATACTGTAAAGCGTGACATTTTTTATAAATTTGCGGGAAATAGCATTTTACTGCAATGCGTCACGCTTATAGGTATATTAAATAGACTGGTAACAAATGGAAATTTTACAAAATAAGGAACAAACATATATTTCATACTCGGATGAAGATTTGTTTGTAATGATGTCATTCCGAGAAGAAAATGAGATGGAGGCTCAAGCAGCCTTTAGAATATTCTATGATAGATATAAAGATTTTCTATGGAGCCTATGTTATAAGGTATGTCAAAATGATGAAGAGTTAGCAAAAGATGTATTTATGAATACAATGATGGCTGTTTATCAAAATTCTCATACCTATAATGCATCAAAAAGCAAGGTTACTACTTGGATGTCAAATATTGCAAAGCATGAAATGTTTGACCTGCTCGATGTGCTAAAAGAAAAAAGGATTGGAGAAAAAACTTTTGTTCCCCTAGATGATAATTTAGTAATCCCAGATATTAAAGATGATACTAACATTGAGACTCCGGAAAAGAAGGCACTTAATGAAGCTTTACAAACTTTATCTGAAAAAGAAAGAGATGTCTTACTTACATATATGATGTATCAAGATGGCAATAAACACCTTCCAGATGAGGTTACAAAACTCTTATGCGAAAGATATGGAACTACTAGTGTCAACTTGAGAAAAATAAAACAAAGAACATTGGAAAAAGTAAAGACCCATATATTGCAAAACACCCATCTTCTAAAATCGTAAATTCACATGATTATGAAAAAGAAAATTAATATACAAGAGGTAGATTTTGAGGTGTATCTTGATAATGCACTAAAATCTTGTGGATATTTATTCCCAGAAACAGATGAACAAATATCTATATTTGAAAAAGATATGGATCAAATCCCTATTCCAGAATGTCTCAATTCTCCTGATTTTGTGTTTAAATCTCAACGTAGAATTATAAAGAAAAGTCTAAAAGTCTTTGACAATTCAGAAGGTGATATGAATTGGGCTATAGCAGCTAGAGATGGCAAAGATATTCCCAGTGATATATTGGAAAAGATGAAACAGGACAAGGAGGAAGCAAAGAAAAGGCAAAATGGAAATTAGTAATGTTAGAAAAAATGAGCTTATTGAGTTAGCTGAATTTGTTGCTGACGACTTTTGCCCCAGAGGAATGATTATGCCTGAAATAATAGCTACACAATCAGGAATTACTTATAATTATGGGGAATATGGAACCTATTTCGACGGGGTTTTGGAACATGATGCCGGAGAATTTCATATTTACTTAAACAAGCAAAATATCCTATATCAAGACAATACAAGACTCAGGTTCTCTTTTGCTCATGAATTAGGTCATTTTTTTATAGATGAACATAGGAATGCATTAAAAAAGGGAAAATCATTACATAAATCATATCATAGATTATTGCCTAAGAATATCATAGAATACGAAGCTGATTGTTTTGCTTCGAATCTGTTAATGCCACCTAAGCGATTTTTGCAATTCGTTCACAAAAGAAAATTCGATTTTTCTGTCCTAGAATCTTTATCAAAAGAATTTGGAACAAGTTTATCTGCTACTCTTTTCAAATTTGTTGAAATTGGCAATTATCCAATAATGGTAGTTTATTCAGAAAATAACAAAATCAAATACCATTGGTGTTCTCACGATTTTCCTTATAAATATTTTAAAGAACATTCTTCTAAAAAATTGCCGCCACTTACAGTAGCTGGTGACTATTTCATTAATGGAAGCACATGTGAGGATGCTGAAATTGTCAATGCAAACGATTGGTTTAGCTCATATGAAGATATTCGAGGTGTTAAACTTTTTGAGAAATGTATTTATCCTACTTATAATAATGTAGTAATTAGTATTATTTGGCAATAAGATAGTGTACTAAAACATCCCTTTTAACAAAATCACCTTCGCTACAACGATCTGTGGCAAAGGTGATTTTTAGTCTATGAGAGTTTTGACATCCCCTTATTATGCTATGTATAATATTGTTTGTGTTATATTTTGAAATATTAAACCCTAATGAGAGAACTTTTTTTGCTTCTTTTTTTGTGATTCCACAATGTTTTGATAACTTGCCACTGTTTTCAGATAGGTTGGTTGGATAATTGCTCATAACTTATTTTATCGTAACCTTGAAGCTACTAAACAATACCTGTTAATTATCTGATTAATAGTCAAATATAAATTATTAAATCATTTCAAAACTGTTTCTTAATCTTTTAATGTTTAAATGGGAAAAGGAGACCGAAAAACTCGTAAAGGAAAAAGATTTATAAATTCTCCCAGAAAGGGGGCAAGGCATGAATATACAAAATCAGGAAACAAGAATATGGAACAGAAAGTAGAAAAAAAGCAAAATGCTTATGAAAAATATATCGAAAAATTAGACACTTCTAGTTATGGGCACAACGATTCATATAAAATTAATGATGAATTTCAAGAAGTGATAAGAAAACTTGTTGATGCAGGCTTAAATGATATTGTTATAAAAGCAGATTTAGATCGCCAAGTCTTTGCAGTTAGGAAGTCATTTGACTATGTTGATGATGAGGAACAAGGAATAGCGAAAGGATTGTCTTGGCAAGCATCAGGTATCAAAACTTTACAAGATGGTACAGAAGCCCCTTTTTACTGGCCAGATGTTAGAAATTATACACAGGAAGATTTTGAGTATTTTGAAGAACGTTATAAGGAAGCAAAAAATCTGTATGCAAAGACAGAATATGGGTTAATGGTGTACTTTGGAGAAAAGACGGAGTTTGCTAAGCGGAATGATTTTAAATCTCAACTTAGCAGTGAACTACAAAAATTAGCAGAAAAATATTATGATGAAGCTCGGAAGGGAGATTATCAAAAAATAGGATACATTTTAAGTACTCTTACTATGGCATTCAAAATAGCATCAAGTTGCAAATTAGAAACACAACTTGAAAAGGCTATAAATTTATTATTTGAAATACAGCAAAACTGGGATATTGAATCTACTAATACTACATATGTTCCTTTGAGATATTCAGCATTTATGTCTGATAATTATAGTATATTCAAAAAATATATAGATTTTTCAAAAGTAGTAAGTCGTAATGATTATGCAATTAAAATAATTGAAAACGAAAATTCTTATAGTGCTGTTGATGCATTAATAATCAATGATAAAATAAAACGAAAAATTAATCAACCTATTGATGATTCTATTCGTAAAAGAGCCGAATTATACGAAAAAATTGCAAGCCAACGAAAGAACGATATGGCTTCTATTCATTTTATAGAGTTAGCATTAGCATTATATAAGCAACTCAACGATGAAGTCAAGACACAAGAACTTGAAATATTATATTCTGAAAATAGAGGCTCATTCCCTTTAAATCAGGTTAGCACACAGTTACCTCAAACCTATACGGATGCAGTAAACAAAGCGATTGAACAAACAATAAACACGAACAATGAAAAAGGTTTATTGGATGTATTTGCAAACTCTCCTTGGTACGAAACTGATGAATCTATTCGGTCATTATCTGAAACGGTAGAGAGAGGGTTAATTGATTCATTGCCTCTGTCCATAATTGATGAGCGTGGTAATATAATAAAAACCTACTCTCCTGATGAAGGTAAATTCTGGTCAACATATAGCTATTACTTTGGTTTTGGAACAATGAAAATGTTTGAATTATTTAAAGCTGCTGTAAAATCGGGAAGATTAACTTATGAATCGACTATATCATACTTAGAAAACACATGGTTAAATGAATCTATTGAAAGAAATTATAATGGAACAACAAAAATAGTTATACCATTAGATACTATAAAGCCGGGAATTAAAAGAATATTTGAAGAATTTAATAATGCGATGAAAGATGAAAAATATGTCTGTGATTTTGTTACTATTATTGACAGCTTGACTTTAAAAATAGAAGGAGTATTAAGATTCTTTATTGAAAGACTTGGCATACCGACTTTTGCCACAAGACGGACAAAAACAGGGAGTGTTATAATGGAAAAACTCTTTGATGATATAATCGCAGACTTGCAAAACACACCCGAAAAGCCAATTGGTTTTGAGGAAGATCACCGCACACTGATTAAATATGTAATGTCTGAAAAAATCGGCTGGAATTTGAGAAATGAAGTGGCACATGCTCTTCTACAAATAGAGGATTATACACCAGATAAAGTTATTGTTTTATTTTGCTTGATTTTGAAATTAAGCAAATATTCATTTACTAATAGAAATGATAATTGAAATACAATATGGAAGAATCGTGGAGACATCATTATTTACCTCAGTTTTATATAAAAGGGTTTTGCGATGAGAATGGAACAATAACTGTATATAATAAGCAATATAAAAAATTTGAGAAGAAAAGTCCTAAATATATTTTTTTTGAAGCGAATAGAAATACTTTTTTTGATGCATTAGGAAATCAAGGAGATACACTTGAAAAATTATATGCTTACTTAGAATCAACTATTTCTCCTCATCTAAACAATGCCATTAATGATACAACAGGAAAGATGGCAGTAGAAACTTTGAGAAATCTTATATTTTTAGCGTATCTGACTAAGTGGAGGAATCCTCTATATGATGAATCTTTTGAGAACTTAAAGGAGACTTTTACGGTTGATGACTTAGGTTTAGGATTAAGGGCAGATGGGGAAAGATTAGATATTGAATTAGAAAAATTTTTCCAGTCTGATCTTTCGCAAGAGAGTAAAAGGCTTCTTTTGTCAATTCAACCATTTAGGTTTAAAGATGATTACGAAATAATATTTAGAAACAGTTTTATTATTCCCTCATCCACCCCATGTTTATTAGGAGATTGTCCTTTTTTAGAGGCAAACATAGATGAGAATAGAGTTTTTGAAGACTTCATCTTTCCTGTTAGCCAAAATCAAAGATTAGTATATTCTAACAGAATCAACAAATATGAATTTGTAGAGTATTGTAAAAATAATGAATCTGCAGCATGTGACTTTATTCACTTATTTTCAACAACGAATAATCTTGCCACATTTCATTTAGCTGAAAAATATGTAGCTTGTTCCGATGAGGTATATCTAAGAACAATAGTAGATTCTTACGACAATTTGATAAAAAATCAACTATGCAATATAAACTTGCTCAGGCAGGTTTTTAGTGTTTTACATAACTACAATACTTGACAGAAAACAAATATTACTTGTTTATAGATTAATTTATTTTATATCAGCCTACTATATTTGCGCTTTTTCTTTCAGTGCAGGAATGGCATTTCTTCTTTCGGGTGGTTCTCCGGTTTGGGATTAAAGGATTGAAAAAAGTCCTCCGGTTACACTATCCGAAGTATAGCTGTTCTCATAATGTGTGCCTGGTTGATTCTTTGATTGACTCTTGTACTTGTTCCTGTTTTCCACCATACAAATCATTAAATACGTTGGCTGAATACTCCTTACCCAGTCGGGAACTGTTCAGTATAGTATGGGTGGTATGGTCAAAAAACGTAGCCCCATAAATCCGTCCTTCGTCGTTTCACCGGAACAAAACATCAATACCCTGCAGCCTTAACTTGGTTCGGAATTCACTCTCACTTAGGCTGCCCAGCTTGGCTTCCGATATCGTTTTGAGTAACAGTTTGAAAATGGATCCAATCTGCTTTTCATAGCTTTACCAAGTGTAATGAATTGATTCATTTATAATCCAGAGGATGTCTTTTTAAATATATTGTATTGCTTGGAATAACTCTCTGTTTCCATATAGGAAAGAAGAAGTGGGTAGGTGTCTCTCTAATTTTTTAAATCCATGTTATATATTTTTTATGATAATAAATTTACAAGTAAGAAATAAAATCAGAATCAGTAAGGAATCCTATAACTGTTTATCAAATAGTTATAGAATCAAGTTTGGATTTTATTTTTGTTTGGATAATGCGACAAATCCAAACATTCTGATTTATCGCACTTTTTCAAAAACCTAATGTTTCAAACACGCCATACACGCGTAGCGGGCATCGGAAACACGATTGGTTCGCAGCGTTCCATGAATCTGTTAATTGCTATACGGGATATACAGATGCGCACAGGTAAAGATTTAGGAGCAACGTTTCTATCAGGTACAGTGATAGTAAATGCGCTTACTGAATTGTATGTACTATTCAAGTATTTGCGCCCCGGAGAATTGGCAAAACAAAAAGTAAGTTGTTTTGATGCCTGGGCAGCCATTTTCACCAAGAAAGCAACCGATTACGAATTAAGCGTTACGGGTGCAATCAAACGCAAGGAGCGATTCCGCACCTACATAAAAGTTCCCGAACTGGCGGCAATGCTACGGGAAATAACCGATTACCGGACAGCAGAAATGATAAACCTCGATGTTCCGACCAAGAACATTCAGTTTCTTTCATCCGCACCCACATTGGCACAGGAAGAAATGATAAACCGGTTAGTTACTTTTGTGAATTCCGGCAACTGGTTAGACCTCGGATTAAGCCGCCCCGAACCTGAAAACCTTGATAAAGCCAAAATGCTTATAGCTACCGACATAGCCCGTAAAATGGCGCTTGATATGCGAATGTTGGATTCGTTAAGGTTTGAAGATGACCCAGCAAACAAAGCCTCCATGTGTGCAGCTAAACTTTATGAGTATTACAACCGGTTTAATGCACAAAAAGGTACACAATTTGTGTTTAGTGATTTAAGCACATACAAGCCAAACGAATGGAATATCTATAGTGAGATTAAAACAAAATTAGTTCTTGACTATGGTATTCCGGCAGATGAAATACAGTTCATCCAGTGTGCCAAAACGGAAAGGGCAAGAAAAAAGATGATTGAAAAAATGAATACCGGAGAAATCCGGGTGCTTTTCGGCTCTACAGCTATGTTAGGAACGGGAGTAAACGCACAGGAGCGGGCGGTTGCGGTTCATCATATTGACATTCCTTGGCGCCCAGCTGATTTGGAGCAGCGCAATGGAAGAGCCGTTCGAAAAGGAAATACAGTAAAGATATGGGGAGAAAATAAAGTAGATATTCTGATTTACGGAACAGAAAAAACACTGGATGCATATAAGTTCAACTTATTAAAAAATAAACAGTTATTTATCAGCCAAATAAATAACGGAACGGTAGCCGTTCGCAGGATGGACGAAGATAGTCTGGATGAAAACAGCGGTATGAATTTTGCCGAATTTGTAGCAATCCTTTCCGGCAATACAGACTTGCTTGCAAAAACCAAACTGGATAACAAGATTATGCAATTGGAGAAAGAGCAAGCTATATTCAACAAAGAACGTTACAAAGCTGAAAGAACAATTATCCGCCACCAAGAAGAGATAGAAGAGGGCAAATTATTCATTCAACGGGTAAGTAGTGATATAGATTATGTACGCAGCTATACCGGTACAGATAAAATTACCATAAATGGACAAAGCCATACCTCACCGGAAGAAATCGGAAAGGCTCTGCATCATATTGCACGAATAAATCGTGATGACCAGTCACGACACATAGGTAATTGTATGGGGTTGAGACTTCTTGTAAAAGCGGAATATCATTGGACGGGTTCTTTTGAACGGAATATATTCTTTGTTGAAGGCAAAAGCGGCATTAAATACCGGTGTGGAGTAACAGGTGCGCTTCCGCAGAGTTTCAAATATGCTGCCGAATATCCGGTTAATACATTGGCAAACCTCGGACAACTGGTAACTCGCAAAAGCAAAGAGGTAGAAATAAAAGAAAAAGAAATACCCATGCTCGCAAAAATAAAGGATTCCGTTTGGACTAAAACGCATGAATTAGCCGAATTGAAAACCGAATGTAAAATATTACAGGAAAAAATAGACGCATCGTTAAAAGCGATGGAAGAAGAAGTTATTCCTGTAGAAGAAGTAGCCTAGATTTTAATCTAAACCTTTCCCTGTCTGCCCCGAAAGGGGTAGATAGGGATTAACTTTGTCCGGACGGGATTCCTTTTATATCTTTACTTCGCAGAGCTTACCTTTTATAATGTAATATCCAACTTTTTTAAAGGTGATTCCTTTTTATGGAGAAAAGTCCATTATTTTCGTCCGCAAACCATTACCCGTATAAATACGTGCAACCATTTCCGACGATAGCATAGCCGCAGAAGAATTCTCCTTTCGGGGTAAAAGCAAGTTTAAATCCCCCGTCGGAGAATACATCTTTTCCCGGCTCTGTTGAAGCGGTGGCTTTTTTTATTATCACAATCACCCGTTGACTTAACGATAGGCAATACCCGGATCTTCCTTTTATATCCTTTTATATCCTTTTATATCCTCTTATCTTCCTATTGTAAAAAGGCTTTCCCACCCAAAAGTGATAGGAATGTCTGTTTCTGAATACCACCTCCCTTTGGTCAGTCATATTCAGAAAAGGACAAACAGCGGCACATTCCTTACATCATAGTGCAGGAGCTTCGATAAATCGAAACAGCCTGGCCCATTAATGCCGGAACAAGCCACTTATTTTGTTTGCCCCGGCAGATTTCATTATTTACCCGCCCAAGCCTTTTCCATTCTATTGTATTCCTTTATAAGAAACTTCTTCCTTTTATGTCGTTTCAGCGCATATCAGAAGATTCTATCTATCCGATGGGCTTTACCAGATGCGAAGGTCTGCCACCCGACTTAAAAGCCCGGCTTAAAATGTATTTCTTTCGGATTCTTTCTCTTACATACATTCAATGGACTGGAATCGCGTGCACAGAGAAATAATTTTGTGCACACAAACTTTTTTTTAGGCATCAAACAAGAACCTTACTTTATTAAACCACATAGGATGCCGGAATTTTATTATTCCTAACATCAATAGTTATCATATTTGGAACATTCAATAATTTTAGCTCCTTTAATATTTTCATGACTTTCTTATATTCTTTGTCATTAAAAAACAAGATTACGGTAATACATTTCTTAGTGTCATTTGCTTTAGAATAAACTGAAAGCTGGTTCTTGAGGTTGTTTTTAAGTTTACTATTTGATGCTAATTTAAATTCCACCAGAGTTTTATCATCAGCTCCTTTTGAAATGGTATAATCAACAAACCCTCTGCCATTTCCAACTTCCCGGTTTACATCAAAACCAGTATTATACCATACAGCTTTGAAGGTGATTTGAGCGTCGCTTTCCCTAACACCGGCATCATACCAGGAAAGTTTATAGCCATCTTTATTCTCAATAAAAGATTTGTAATAATCAATTCTTGCTAATGCTTCCCTATAAGAGTCCTTATATTTATCACTTTTTGATTGTATATCCAGATTGACTAAACCTTTAATATCTTTAAAATATTTGGTTTGAATATCAAGCCACTTTTTTATTAAATCTATGTATTTCAATTCATCATTTGAAAATGAATTGAAAAGTATTTTGGTCTCTATCCTATAGCCACTATCAACTATGATTTTATTGTAATATTGAACAATCTCCGGGTTATCAGTTATTTTAGAAAAATCTATTTGGTCAAGTAATTGATTCGTTAAGTTAAAAAGGTATCTGGCAAGTTTGTCCTCTGATATTAGAGCAGCTTTGGATTCTTTCGAATATCGATTGTAAGAAATATTTTCAGCAATAAGAGGCGATCGTGTCTCAAAGTATTTTTTTGCTTCAGAGAATACGGGTAAATCGAATGGAAAAAGCTTTAACCATATATTGTATTTTGAAACTAATAAGTTGATAGGGTTTTCATTTTTAACAGATGAAGGCTTAGAAAAATCTTTTAGATATGTTACAACATATGTCTTTATCTCTTTTTTTAGATCTTTATTTTGTTCAATGAGATGGAGAAGATAGCTAATAAAGTCTGCTAGTAATAATGGTACCCCGTACCCTTCAGGAAACATACCAAAACTATGTATGGTATGTTCAAGATATTCCATTACATCTTGTTTCCAATCATCTTTTTCTTGGCAATTCATGATGTGATGGCAGCAATAAATAACTTTATCAGCGGTCATATCAATAGCATTAATATAATCTATTTTATTAAATTCATTAAGCTCTAATAATTTCTGATGCCATTTACAACACAGTGGAAATTTATCAAACCTATCTTTTAGATAATTCTTGATTTTTTCTTTGCATCTTTTACATTCTTCACGTTTTTCACAATCGGGAAATTCTCCCGACGTTGGTAAAGTTATATATGGCTTAATTAACATCGTTGCAGTATAATATTGCAACTGCCGACTTCCACATTCTAAATTATGTACTTTTTTTATGTATATAGTGCTGGGTACTCTCATCTTAATAACATTGTATATACAAATATAAAGCTTTTAAGACATTAATCTTAATGCAAACTCAACTTTTGATGATCCGTACCTTTTTCATCCTATTATAGTCATTCCCTTAACCTTTTAAGTAATTCTTCCTTTTATATCGTATCAGCGCATATCAAATATTCTATCTATCCGATGGGCTTTACCAGATGCGAATGTCTGCCACGCGACTTGAAAGCCAGGTTTAAAATGTATTTCTTTCAGATTCTTCCTCCTGCGGAGAGTAATCATCAGAAAAACCGGCTTCTAAAGTCAGGCCAGCGACAGTTGAATTGCACTGTTAAATTCCCAATCGGCTTCGATAAGAAAAGTCTGAGGTTAGGGAAAAATAAATGTTTCATTTAAAACAATTTGTATATGGAAAATTATCAGAACATCGAGCAGACGAAAGAGTACCAACTGGCTAAGGCTGTTGAAAGTGCATTGAACAATTATTGTTTCAACCCCAAGTACTTCGCAGCAACGATCCCAATGATGCACCCAACATTACAGCAGTCTCTTTATCGATTAATCCGCGAGTGCTTAAAGGTCATGGCGGATGACAACCGCTATTATGATGACCGTAACCGAGCTTCCCATGAAGATGCAAAAGCAATGCTGGAATACCTTCAGGAGAAAGGAAAACCAATACCATTTATTTAATTCTTAAGACTTACAGTTATGGACAAAGAGTATGTTTTGCAGGTGGCAGAGACCGCCAAAAATCAGTTGTTGGCAACAACCCCGATGAATGTCATCCTTTCTTGGGGAGTAGAGAAATTTATCGCCACAGTGTTCAATGAAATGCCGGCACTCAGGTTCAGAGTAAATGGACGCTTATTCAAGGGATTTGTGATAGTAGCCCTTAATGGTAGTGACTATTACGAGATTTACTTGATGAATTATCAAGAAACCAAATGTGTCACCGATAGAGCTTTTTTTGATCAGATAGGTGAAATCATTGACAGAGACATCGAAAGTGGTACGAATAAAACAGAATACGAACAGTTCTGTCGGCAACAATGGAATGAACTATTGACAAAATAGTCTGTTATCAATCATCCTTTAGTCCATATAGCATTTATAATATGGGCAAAAGGATGATATTTTCAATGTGATCAATCTGGATCATTAATTTGGATAATACACTGTATATCAATAAATACTACTTATAGTAATTACTAAATAAAGTAAAACAGTAATCGTAATCAATACTAACAATAGTACATACTAATATAATTACTACCTTTGTACCCAAACCTATAAAACAGAATAAAAATGCCCAGTATTATAGCTATTTTAAATCATAAAGGTGGCGTAGGCAAAACTACCACCACTATCAATCTTGCCGCTGCCCTGCAACAAAAAGGCAAAAAGGTTCTTGTTATAGACCTTGATGGACAAGCGAACCTTACCGAATCCTTCGGTTTCTCTATTGAGGAGCCTAACACAGTATATGGAGCGATGAAAGGTGAATATTCTCTTCCTCTTATAAAAACCGAAAACGGTATTACTTTGACCCCATCCTGTCTTGATTTGTCTGCGGCAGAATCGGAGCTTATCAATGAGCCGGGACGGGAAATGATTTTGAGACAACTGATTGGTAAGCTGTCTAAAGAGAATAAGTTTGATTACATCCTTATTGATTGTCCCCCTTCATTGGGATTGCTTACATTGAACGCATTAACGGCAGCCGACTTCCTGATTATACCCGTACAGGCTCAATTCCTGGCGATGCGAGGCATGGCTAAGATTATGAACGTTATCAGCATTGTTCAAGAGCGACTCAACCCCCATTTAAAAATAGGTGGCATTGTCATTACCCAATACGACAAGCGTAAAACACTGAACAAAAGCGTTACGGAGATTATCAATGAATCTTTCTGCGAAAAGGTTTTCAAGACAATTATCCGTGATAATGTGGCTTTGGCAGAAGCTCCTATTAAAGGAAAGAATATCTACGAGTACAACAAGAATAGTAACGGAGCAAAGGATTACATGGCTTTAGCCGGAGAAGTCCTGAAATTAAAATAAACAAACATGGGCAAAAGCAGTTCATTAAAAGACAGCATGAAAGGCGGCTTGGACGGCCTCCTGTCATCAACTACACCTTCTTCTAAAGAGGATAAACCAGTAAAAGCAACAACCGAAAAAGAGACAGCGGTACACTGCAATTTTCTCATTAACAAGAGCATTCATACAAGAATGAAGTATCTGGCAATCGACAAGGATATGTCCTTGAAAGATATTGTAAACGAAGCCATGAAGGAGTATCTGGATAAATACGAAAAGAAATAATCCATGAACAGAACAATCATAGTCACCGGTGGAGCCAACGGCATTGGTCGTTGCATAACGGAACACTTCGCATCAGAGGGCGACACTGTATATATCCTGGATAAAGAAGCCAAGCAGACTGTTATAGTAGCCAATGAGATGCAATACAAAGGCTGGAATGTCATTGGTTATATCGGAGATATAGCCGACAAACAGACCCTTATAGACTTTGCTGGAAAAGTCCTTTCCGAGCATCCCGAAGGCATTCATTGTATCATCAACAATGCCTGCCTGATGCTGGGAGGTGTGTTGGACGGTTGCGAGTATGAAGATTTCCTTTACGCCCAACGGGTAGGTGTAGCCGCTCCTTTCATGTTGGCAAAGCTCTTCAAAGACCATTTTATCGGCCTGGGTTCTATCGTGAATATCTCTTCCACGCGAGCGTTTCAATCGCAACCCAACACTGAAAGCTATACGGCCGCCAAAGGCGGCATCACTGCGTTGACCCATGCACTTGCTGTCAGTCTGTCCTGCATAGCACGTGTCAATTCCATTGCACCGGGATGGATAGAGACGGGTACACATCAAGAAGCAGCATTTGTGCCTTCCAGTGAGAGTGATTACCTACAGCATCCTTCCCAACGGGTGGGCGCCCCCGACGACATAGCCCGTGCGGTCGCTTTCTTATGCGATGAACGGAACTCATTTATCAACGGTGAAAATATCACCATCGACGGCGGCATAAACAAATTGATGATTTACCATAATGATTGCGGGTGGGAATATAAAGCCCGATAGCCCATAGCAATCAAGAATAATCTTTGAAGGTCAAAACAGATGATAAAGCTCCGTTGCGTAGTAGAACGCATCACCTATCAGAACCCCGATAACGGATATTCGGTGATGAAGGTCAATGTAAAAGGTTACAATGACCCCGTAACCCTTGTGGGTAACCTATTGGAAGTTCCGGTAGGCAGTGTCCTGTTATGCGACGGTAACTGGAAAGTCGACAAGAAATACGGGAGTCAGTTTGTTGCAGAATCGTGGGAGGAAGTCATGCCCGCCACCATCTACGGCATTGAGAAGTATCTTGGTAGCGGACTGGTGAAAGGCATCGGCCCAAAGTTTGCCAAATTGATTGTAGCAAAGTTCGGGTTGGAGACCATTGATGTAATAGAGAACGAACTCGAACGCTTGCATGAAGTACCCGGCATCGGCAAGAAGCGTGTGGAAAAGATCGGTGAAAGCTGGGAAAAGCAGAAAGACATCAAGAACGTGATGCTTTTCCTCCAAGGTTATGGAGTAAGTACCGCATACGCCGCCAAAATCTACCGGCAGTACGGCAAAGAAAGTATCGACAAGGTGAAAGACAACCCCTATCGCCTGGCGGATGATATATGGGGCATCGGCTTCAAGACCGCCGATGGTATCGCCGCCAAAATGGGTTACGAGAAGAGCGACTTGCGCCGTTGCCGGAGTGGAATCCTCTATACGTTGGGGCAGTTGTCCAACGACGGTCATGTGTATGCGGAAGAGGAACAACTGATAAAATCCGCCATGCAGTTGCTCGAAGTCGAAGAAGAACCCGTAAAGCAAGCAATGATGCAAATGATTGAGGCCAAAGACCTGGAGCTTGACAATGAAGCCATCTACCTTCCCCCTTTTTATTATGCCGAATGCGGTACAGCCAACCGTCTCCGGGCATTGGTAGAAACTGCTGAAGAGGACAGAAAGAAACCCACATTCAACCTTGCCGACATCTCGAAAGAAACCGGCATTGAATACGATGATATTCAGATAGCCGCTATCCGTCAAGCTATAGAATCCAAAGTGATGGTGTTGACAGGCGGTCCCGGAACAGGCAAGACTACTACCACGCAAGGCATTATTGCTGCTTTGAAGACGGCAGGCATGAACATCCTACTTGCCGCACCCACCGGCAGAGCCGCCAAACGAATGAGTGAAGCCACCGGCATGGAAGCCAAAACCATCCACCGGCTACTGGAATACAATCCCAAAGACGGGTACAAGCGTAATGAGGAAAACCCATTGGAAGCCGACGCCTTGATTGTAGATGAATGCTCCATGATAGACATCCTCCTGATGAATCACCTGATGAAAGCCATTCCTTCGGGAATGCGGCTGGTGATGGTGGGCGACATCGACCAGTTACCCAGTGTGGGGGCAGGCAATGTATTACGTGATATTATTGATTCAGCGAAAATTCCGGTTGTATGCCTCACCCGCATTTTCCGCCAAGCCCAGTCCAGCCGTATCGTGATGAGTGCCCATGCCATCAACAATGGTCAGTTTCCCGATACGAGCAACGGCAAAGACACCGACTTCTTTTTTATAAAGACAGAAGATCCGGATCAGGTTGCCGAGAGCATTGTCCACCTGGTGAAAGAACGGCTTCCGAAAGCATATAGTCTGTCGTCGAGTAAAATACAAGTCCTTACGCCCATGCAGCGGGGAGTAGTAGGTGCATCCAATCTGAACTTAGCACTTCAGGACGCCTTGAATCCCACATCTGTTTGTCTGAACCGGGGCGGTTATTCTTACCGGAAAGGCGACCGTGTAATGCAGATACGGAACAACTACGACAAAGGAGTATTCAATGGCGATTTGGGTTACATCGAAGAAGTAGATATGGAAGAACGGACCCTTATCGCCAGTTTTGACGGCATTTCGGTAGAGTATGAAGCCTCCGAACTCGACGAACTCTCTTTGGCATACGCCACCACCATTCATAAATCGCAAGGCTCGGAATACCCGATAGTAGTCATGCCGGTATTGATGAATCATTATGTGATGCTTCAACGAAATCTTATCTATACAGGCATTACCCGCGCCAGAAAAATCTGTGTACTTATCGGCACTACCAAAGCGCTGGCTTATGCCATCCGCAATATGTCGGTACTGAAACGAAATACGAAACTCAAGGAAAGGTTAAATCCGCTGCTGGTTGCAAAAACAGATAAACCGGATCTAACTCCGGAAGTTATTCCATATCCGGAACTCCCGGAAGCACCCTGTTCAATGGCGGCGGAGGATGCTGTTCCGTATGAGAAGAAGAAAAAGTGAGATTACTCTATCGTTTCAATTAAAAAACTTACCGGACGGAATCCGTCGTTACACGAAATCATAGCCGAATAAGGGTTCTTCATCCATCCGTTATAGAAATTACCTCCCCCGTGTGCCAATGTCATCACAAACGGCATCATGCTCTGCCATGCACTTTCACACATGCCTTCCGGCTTCTGGTTATCCACCGAAATGAAAGTTTGCCCTTCCTGAATGTCGCAAGCATGCTTCATCGGATTCTCATACATTGCCGACAAGTCGCCATGATGGATTTTCCGGATTACTGTTATCTTGACTCTCTTCATCATTTTATTCCCCTTTAGATTCTTCACTATTCTTTCTTGGTCCAAGTGGTCCCTTTGTATGCCCTCGGTTCAGATCCACACCAGCATCATTCAATATCCTAAAAACAGAACTGCGGCTTTTGAATCCACTCGTTTTCCAGATGTCATCAATCGTATGCCCACTCTTATACATATTTACTACAAGTTTAGCTCTCTCTGCTTTATTGTGTGCGGCAGAAGTAAGAACCTTGATTTTGCTCTTCAACTTGCGTATATGATTAGTAGCTTTTCGATTGGCATTCACCTCTCCGGGCAATAAAGCAATGGTAAGCAACACATCTGACGTTTTGGTTTCAGGAAACAATTCATTACTGGAATCAATCTTGTCATGAATGGAGATAATCCGAATAACTTTCACCCGACAGAACTCCAGGAAGAAAGCCAACTGCCGAGTGCCCTGTAGAACATTACTAAATTTAGGTATGACCAATTCATCGCCCTTATGTAGGTTTCCCAGCACTTTATTCCATAAAGGACGCAGCTTTTCCTGTTCCGGTTGCTCTTCGACAATCTCACAGCAACCGTATCCCTTCATCCATTCAACATCGGCTTCAGCACCATCATAATGGGCGGAACGCATCAAATAGCCAATTTTTGCCATAACTTACTCTTTAGGTATGAAATTTGCGAGTAAAATTATAATATTTATAATAAAGTAAATCATACTTAAACCAGAAACATACATACTTTATATTTTTTTGCCTTATACTATTATTCGACAGATGCAGATACTATCTATACCCTTGTCTGAATACTCTAACATATCCTGATATGAAAAAACTCGAACGATCCAAATCGTTCGTTTGATATCATATTTTCCTATAATAATATGTTTTCCATATTTTGTTTTTATTACTATTTATTATCTATTAATTCATTTATAGCCAATTACATAAATCATACTATGAGTATGATTGTACAAGAATAATTAAATCATTTGTTAGATGATTATTCTCTGGAATTTTATACTATACATTTGTATCTGAAATTTTAATCAAAGACAATATGGAGCGATTTTCATTGAAAAGAAGCCTGCATAAATGGCAGATGAAATATGCACAATACCAAAAGCATAACGTATCACCTTTTATCAGACGTGGAATTAATCATACCCATCTTTTGTTTATACTTGTTTCCATACTATACCTGTCAGGTTGCTCTTCAAAGGAAAACCACCATTTTGAGGATTCCGATGAAGCTGTTCATGCTTATACTGATCTGCTATACCAAATAAGGCAGTACAATACGGCTTCAACAGACCTTATTGTAGATTTAGTCTGTGAATGGCGAACGTTGAGTGATTCTGTTTTTGCCTGTATCAACCGGGACAGTATAGATAATAAGAATTTTCATACCAAATCTGCTTATAGCATGATCAATGACTCGATAATTTTTGAACTCGAACGTCTGATTGACAGCAGCCCTCGAAATTTTAAGGACTACTATTGTATACTGAATAAATTGTCGATTCCGGAACTTCCTGAAGAAGTTAAAAATTTAGTTGCGTTAACTCATCAGTTTTTCCATTCCATGGACTCCGTAACAATTCCTCAAGTTGACAAGCGGCATACAATACTGATTTACGAAAACACGCTGGATTCAGCATTATCTCATAACATCCGCTCTAAACAAGACATCCTGCATTTCCTGAAATCCGAAGACATTGCTTTCAGATTATTCCTTGGCCACTTGTCATCATGGGGAGACATGTCTCTCGATCATATCAAAGTGAAGACACAGGCGCAGATAAAATACATTTTTGAATCAACGACCCGAAGCCAGGAGATAATGAGCAAATCAGAGATCGTAATACTGATGACCATGCGAAATAACCGTCGGTTGCTCCAGAATGCCACCACCTGTGTGACTGATGTGCATAAACTGGACTTCAAAGATAGCAATCAGGCGACGGCGTACTTGTGGATGCTTCTACAACCTTGGCTGTCAATAGACCGATTCTCCTATACACTGCTGTCTCAAGAAGAAAAAAAATCACTTGAAAAATTGGCTACTGAAATGCCTCAAGCTTTCAGTCAGTTGAAATCCGGACATTTTCCCATTGACTTAAACGAGCTTCCGCCACTTTTAATAAAAGCCTATATTGATAATTTATACACCACATCTATATGCAACAAGAACTTATAGAACGTTTCATCATGTTGGCTTCTTTGGAAATGCCCGATCTTATTGTCTCAACTCTTTTCCAAGGAGCGGAACTATCTGATGAAAGCACATTACTGACATTCGCTTTACCAAAAAAGTATTCATTGGAAGAATTGATTGATGAGTTGGAGGATCAGATGGAATTAATCCTTTTATACCATCACATCCCCTCGGAGGATACCATCTTTGGACACCGTTGCTGTGCATACTCTAACCCACATTTTGGACACATGTACAAAATGAATGCTATCGCAGATGAGCGTTGCAGGTGCGACACTATCTACGTTACCTTGTATTCGTCCTTGGAAGTCATGGGCATTGAGTTGCGTAATGAACTAATAGAAACAGGCAAACATGGACGATTTATTTATAACCGCAAAATTGATGAATTACTACGGGATTTTATCTGATATGAAAGCGGAACTGTATCATCAATTGGTTACTCTTATACATGCCACTTATACATGGGTGGATGTCATGGACACTAACGGAGAAGAAATCTTCAGTTTTCATACCGGTGGGAGTTTTTATCCTGTTTACAGCCGGGTTTTGTGTCTGGTCGCCAAATGGTCAAACTACAATTATCCGAAAGGCCAATGCTGGCGTATTCCTGAGTTTGAACTGGATAATGCCATCCGTGTGTTAAGCCAAAACCCATCGTTCAGAAAGCGTTGCCGGAACAAACAACTTCTCTATACAGATGCGGAAGCAATCATAAAACAAGCCTCTTTCGGGCATATTATTTTAGAATTAGAACCATAATAAAATGATTACAAATAGTATACATATCCTATTCCCTGTATTGTTACTTCTGATTTTTCTATTTTTTTATAAATCAGGTGGCAAGCGAATGACTAAATTCTATGTACACATGACCTGTCGCCATTGTTGGCGCAGGTTTTATACGCTAATGTTGTTACTGATATTGCTGCTGTTCCATTTCAACTATGTCAATGTGGCTCAAAGTGTATATGACCTGGCTCCCTCATCCGTCGCCTTTATCTTTCTGTTCTCACATCGTTTTACTGAGCGTATCATCTATTACCTCCAGAACAGAAAGACGCTTTTCGTCAGTGCCATCATTGCCATGCTCTGTGGGTTTATTCCATTCTTCTTTTCGACAGCCGTTACAATAGAAGTTCTTTTATTCGGAGCGATATTTTATCCCTCACGAAAAGTGCGTGAGAAGATTTCATTTCCTGATTATCACAAAGAAATAATGGAGCGGCCAAAAGATATACGATACACTTATTACAGTTGGAGTGACTGACAATTAGATTTCTTTTTTGGATAGCAATCGACTATCATAGTAAAGAATCAAACTTTATCAATGAAAATGATTGTCCAAAAAACTTCTTTTCGCAATATACAGGTCCCAACAAGATAGCCACAGTAGCTTATTGTCAGTCACCATTCCTTCCAATACCAAGATTAGAATCATAACAATATTATCAAAATATATAATCCCATGAGTGAAATTATTGCAGATTACCAGATAAAGGCAGACAAGTTTCTGCTTGAGTATCTCCGGCCAAGAAGTACAGACCGGACATCGAAATTGGATGCCTTCTGTGAACTGATGAACATGGCAATGAGCAAAGATGCCCCATCGGAGGAAACCCGGTTCGGCACCACCGTTCATTTACATCAAGGACAGTTTACAGTGACTGTCACTGACCTTGCAAAAAAATGGAATTGGCATAGGGTGACGGTCAAGTCCTTTCTCGACAAATTGGTTGCCATGAATTATGCGGATATGTATTCGGAGGGCAAATTCTTTGTAATAACCATGCGCTACATCCAACCCTCAGACCAAGATAAAAACGAGGCTCTGTTTACCAAAGACGAGCAGCGACTTGTCAGATGGTTGAGTGGCTATATCAGTGTGGAAGAGATATTCTCTTCCGGTGTCGATTTCTTCAAGGATACCGACAAGTTATTCAAGCCGCAAATGTCAGATAACAAAGCGGATGCAGGGAAGCGGTTGCATCAGTTTATCTCACATATCATCCTGAGCCATTCCAATCTGATCCCGGAACAGCCCGATGTGAATGCGGCACTCGCCACACTCTTCACCGAGCATTGTCATCATGATTTCATTGAGTTCTGGCACTTGCTTTCTTTGGGTGGTCTTCTTTTTTCAAGTGATCAAAGCCCGATTCTCAAACCGTGCTTATCTGAGCTTCCGGCTGAAGTCAAAAAGTTATCGGACATAATCTTTGCACACTACGGAACGATACTCCGGTCCGCACCCATTGAAAATGAAAAATAGAAACTACCGCAGACTTGTAGTCCCAACAGAAAAGGAAAGCCCCGCTTTAGCAAAATACAGCCTCATGAAGCCATTATCCCTCCAGCCCCGGCAGGATACCGCTTCGGAGGTCTTGACCTCTTGTAGAGCGCAAGGCTTGCCTTTTCAGGCACAGAATTTATTCTGTGGGAAGCCTAATTCCCCATTTGCAAAATTTGCAATGGGAGTTAGGCTCTAACGAGGCAGCAAGCTGTGGAAAAAAACAAAAAATATGGCGAAAGAAATAAAGCAGGTAATGGATATCCGATCATCCAAAGGTATCACGGTAGCTCAAAGTATCGAACATCAAAGAAAGTGGTCTGAAAAAGGTTGGGATAACGCGGTTCGCACAGGAAACTATGACCGCAGCCGTGAGCATCTCAATTTTGAAATTAAAAAAGGCGGGATTGTTTCTTCTGTCGATAAACGTAAAAACATTCCTCAACTGATGGGTGAGAACTTGGCGGAACGTGGTATTAAAGACCCCAATGAAGGTCGCGAGACACCCAAGTATCGGACGGTGGTCAACTTCATTTTTGGTGGTACCCCTAAACGTATGCTTGAAATAGCCTTTGGAAATCAGAAGGTGAATATGACATATGGCGTTGACAATTCTCATATAAAACGCAGTCCGGATATTGAACAATGGGCGCAGGATATATACAGATTTGCGAGTGACAGATGGGGCGAAGAAAACATTGTCGCTTTCATTGTACATCTTGATGAAACAAATCCGCATATCCACATGACTCTTTTGCCAATAGACAAGGAGAAAAAGTTTGCATTCAAAAAAATGTTTGCCGGCAAAGATAAGTATGAGTTCAAAGAACGGACACTCGCACTTCACACGGAACTTGCAAAAGTAAATAAAAAATGGGGACTACAGCGTGGGGACAGCATTGCCGAAAGCGGAGCCAAACATCGCACCACGGAAGAGTACAAGCGTGAACTTTCTGGTCAGTGTACCACCCTCGAAGGGCAGATTGAGGAGAACAAAAAAATACTAAAGCAGCTCTATGATGAAATCCGGTTTGCAGAAAAGAGAGTCAAGGGACTTGCCACGATGACCTCGAATTTGGAACAGCGGAAAGATGAGTTGAAGAAAGAAATTGCCACTGTCAATGAAGAATTGAAAAACGGCAAAGGCAATTCCGAAGAGTTACATGAACGAATCAGGAAACTGGATAATGATCTTCAGAATGTATTGGATAATTTGGCGGACAAACAGGCTAAACTGGAACATGCCAATGAGCAGTTGGATGAGCTGAAAAGTCTTAAGGACAAGGCGAAGGATATGACAGAACAATACCAACAGCAGCTTAAGGTTTCGACATCCAATCTCACCCAGCAAGTACGCTTTAGATTGACAGATGTACTCTTGAATGACCTGCTCAAAGATTTCAAAATGATTTTGCCGACTCTCAATCTTGGAACAAAAGAATCATTGGACGTTTCGCTCTTACAGGATATGGCGGAACGAGGGGAAGATATTATCAAATGTGCCATATTCCTATATGCCAATATGGTAGATCAGGCTACTAACTTTGCGAAAGGACACGGAGGGGGTGGGGGAGGAAACGACTTGCCTTGGGGACGTAAGGATGATGAAGATGACCGGGCTTGGGCACGTCGCTGTCTGATGATGGCTCACCGGATGATGAAGCCTGGTGGAAAAAATATCCGAAGATAGTTTCTGAGTATGATAATAGGTATGATTTCTCCTGAAAAATAGAATGCAGGTTAAATACAGATTGATTTAAAGCAGAACCTTTCGTCACTTCATTTAGATACAGTTTTTTTGCTTCGTTTTTAAAACTAAGATTACAATGATAAAGAAAATAGTTTTGATTTTACCACTCGCTTTGTCGCTGAATGCACAAGCTGGTAATATTCGTCTTTTAGATAGTCTTGTTGTTCATAATGCTTCTTTGGAGATGCTCGAACCAATTGAACCGTCCTACCTTGAAAATATTACTTCTGCAAGGATATGGAATGGTAATTGGTTCCTGAGCATTTCCGGTGGAGCTTCCGCATTTGTCGGTTCTCCGTTAGGCTGTGCCGACTTATTCAATCGGATAGAACCGACTTTATCTCTTTCTGGAGGGAAATGGTTCACACCTGCCATTGGCGGCCGGGTTTCCTTTCAGGGACTCAAACTCAAAAACAGTCTGTTGCATACCCAATCCTACAAGAGTGTACATGCTGATTTTTTATGGAATGTATTGTCTAACCATTACAATACCCGTGACCAACCCAAATGGAAGATTGTTCCTTATGCAGGACTTGGCATCATGCATAACAAGGATAATGGAAACACTCCTTTTACCTTCTCTTATGGCGTGACGGGGCAATATCGTCTTTCTCAAAGGATTCATTTTACTATGGAACTTGGCGGCACTACTACATTTAAGGACTTTGACGGTCGCGGCACTTCCAATAGATTCGGTGATAATCTGATGAGCCTCACAGCCGGCCTATCTTTCTGCATCGGAAAGGTAGGCTGGAAAAGAGTGGTGGATGCCAGTTCTTATATAAGGCAGAATGAATGGTTGATTGGGTATGCTTCCTCGTTAAGCGATTGTAATTCACTGTTGATTAAGCAACATAATGAGGATGCAGAATCAATCGCTGAATTGAAAAAGATTCTGGATATTGAAGGATTACTTGATTTATATAAGAATCGCTCAAAGAATGGGGAAAAGAAAAACCTCTCAAAGAAACTTTATCCGAAGAACGATTACAGCGGACTTAATTCTCTCCGTTCAAGATTGCAGGGCATTCAATGGCCCGATAATTCACTTAGCAGTGATTCTATTCAAGGCAAGAATTCAACAGAATATTATAAGTTGGGAAGTTCTTCGGGATGCCAATCATCATTACAAGGTTATCTGACCGAGTTGTCTCAAGGAAAAAGTTGCATAGGCGCACCCATCTTCTTTTTCTTTGAGTTGGGAACAAATCATCTTACGGATGCTTCTCAATTGGTCAACTTGGATGAGATTGCCAGGATTGCGAAACAATACAACCTGAGTCTTAGAATTTGTGGAGCTGCTGACAGTGCTACCGGAACATCTGATATCAATCATAGTTTAGGAGCCAGCCGTTCCGAATATATTTACTCACAGTTGTTACATCGAGACATGGACAAAAATCGAATTTCAAAAGTGAATAAGGGAGGGATTGATGCCTATGCACCGAAGGAAGCTAATCGACACACTTCAGTGATGCTTTTCCTCAAATAGTAAATAACATTAGAATAATAACTTTTTTCGTAATAAATAAAACAGTTACAGAAGGGATTTGCCAGTGAAAGTAAGTTCCTTTTTTAGTAAGCAAGTGAATATTTAGCATGAAACTACCGCATATTTAAAAATTAGCGGTATCTTTGGGCTAAATAGATTAGTAATGGAAACAAATAAAGATATGCTGGAAGATGGATTCATAAAGTCTTGCGATACGGATAGAAAAACGTACCGTAAGTTGCTCCATGCGACAAAAGAGGGTGAAGTAACCCGTTTGAAGCGTGGTCTCTATGCGACAGAAGATGCTTTGGCCAATACGATGATAGACATCGAAAAGATTGTTCCTGGCGGAATATTATGCCTCTATTCAGCATGGAATTTCTATGGAATGACTACTCAGATTCCATCCGCTTATTATATTGCTATCAATCGTGATCGCAAAGTGGTAGTCCCTGACTTTCCGGATATTCAGCTTATCTACCAAAATGCGAATATACTTTCTATAGGATGCACTGAAGTTCAGATACAGGATTTCAAAGTTTCTATTTATAATAAAGAGCGATGTGTTTGTGATGCCATTAAATATCGGAATAAGATAGGTATAGACGTAATGGCAGAAGTGCTGTCTTCTTATCTAAAAGTTTCCGGCAGAAATATTGAACTTTTGCGTACGTATGCAGAACAGCTACGAGTTCTGGCATCTTTGCGACGTTATTTGGAAATACAATTATGAATACCCATACGCCTAATTATGGTCAATCGGTTAAAGCTCGGTTGCTCAATCTTGCGAGACAAGAAAGCATTCGTTACCAGCAGTTGGTAACACGTTATTTTCAGGAAAGACTCCTTTTTCGTCTTTCATTAAGCGAATATCGCAGTCACTTTGTCCTCAAAGGTGGTGCCTTCCTTTACGCATACGATCGTTTCGCAGCCCGTCCTACATTGGATATAGATTTCATGGGCGACCGTATATCAAATGATGTAGAACTTCTTGAAAGGATAAACTACCACTATCTGCTATGATAACCGAAGGCGAAAAGAACCAAGTATATTTCTCGCAGCATCTTGTGAACGACTATCCTGTGATATACCGCCAGCTGAGCGAGATATTAACCGAGTGTGGTATAAAGTATAGTACGTTGCAGCGCACCAAAGATTATTGGTGCAGAGATTTCATGCCTGTGCAGTACAATCATGAGCAGTATGTGCAATTCAAGTACGAACCTGATTATTTGCAGAATTCGAAGGACATTCAGTATCAGACTATGCCACAGGCAGTAACAGAAACGTTGGGCGAACTCCACAATAACATACACCAATTGTCACTGAATATAGATGGTGGTAATTTCGTGTTCTGCAAAGGTCGCGACACCAACTACCTCGTCATGAATGAAAAGGTTATGGAGGAAAACAAGCCTTGTGAGAGATACGTCATAGAGGACCTATTGCGTGCAGCATTTGAGTGCGACACTTTGCAAATCGTGTGGATGCCATGGGACAGGGAGGACAAATGCGGACATATGGACAGCGTGCTGCGCTATGTCGGTATTGGCGATTGTGGCAAAGCGAAAGTGCTCACTTGCCTAGATGTTTATGATGATGAATATGCCAGCTACATACATGATATTCTTACCAAGCATTTCGAGGTCGTAGAATTGAAACTTAGCGATTACGACCTAGACATCAGTTGGGCGTACATTAATTGTCTTCAGACCGACAAGATTATCATCGTACCAGGCATAGGCAACAAGCAGACCGATGCAGAAGCCATGGAGCAAATCAAAGTACTCTATCCACAATATGAGGAACGCATCTACCAAGTGCAAATGAGAAACTTTATCAAGAAAGGTGGCAGCGCACTGAACTGCTGCAGCTGGACGATTTGGCGTGACATGTCAATCATCTTGAAAGAAATTGAAAATCAAGCAAGACACACAATCTAAATATGGTACAAGAAAACATAATGGAGCGTCGGGCTATACCTGACTTGCTCGACAAGAAATACTATATACCAGAGTATCAGCGAGGTTATCGCTGGGAAGAAAAGCAAGTATTGGATCTGATGAATGATCTTTACACATTCTTCTCAGGTGACAGCAAAGGACAGTTTTATTGCCTGCAGCCAATTGTAGTGAAAAAGATTATGATAGAAGGCGAAGAGTGGCTGGAGGTTATTGACGGTCAGCAGCGTCTTACCACACTGCTTATCCTCATGAGGGTGTTTGACCAACTAAATGCGCCTAAATTCGGCAAACCGACCATGCATGGCTACACTATCCATTATGCCACGCGGCCTAAGATGCAAAACATCTTTGATACGATTTCTATCACAGTAGATGCTGACAATAATGTTGTCATCGATGATACCAAGAATGAGTGGGCAAAGTATATAGACTCACTGTATATCTATAATGCAGCTAGAACCATTCTGGCTTGGTTTATTGCTGATAACGCACGCGTTAATACTTATGGGTCACATTTCTATAGCCCAATTAATTGCGACCCCAAGCAAAGGCCTGTACAAGTAGTTTGGTATGAAACCTATGAGAATAAAGACCCTCATGATATTTTCAATCGAATGAACTCACTGAAGGTAGGTTTGTCTTGTTCCGAACTCATACGCTCAATCTTTTTGAGTAGTTGCACCCAGTTTAACCTTGGCAAGACGGATGATTTGTCGGAATCACTCCGAATAGAGGTTAGAAACGAAAGATTTCAACAAAAGCAATCGAGCATCAACGAGAAGTGGGACGAAATTGAGCAACAGATGCGCGACAAGTCTTTCCAATCGTTCTTGACATCTCGAAATTTAACCGACCGTAATGCCATCAACTTGTTGTTTGACTTGATTAGCGGGAAGTACACATCGAAGCGTATAAACTGTCAATATACAAAGCTTAACAAGGAGGATGAACTGTACACTTACCTCTATTTGAAGGAAATGGTTGATGACGACAAAGACGCATGGGCAACATGGCAGAAGATTCTGAATATCTACGAAAAACTGCTCTATTGGTATCACGACCGTGACCTCTATCATCGCATTGGTTTTCTCAATGCTATAGCAGAAAAGGGACAGGAGGACGATGTTATATGCATATTACTTTCCGAGCAACAAGGCAAAATAGCATTACGCAATAAAGTCATCGCAATGATTCAAGAATCAATGACACTGCCAGAAAGCAAGGAGTTGCGTCAACCAATTGAGAAACTGTCTCAACTGAGCTACGACAATAATGTGCATTACAAGTACATCAAACAATTGTTGCTGTTGTATAATGTAGAGACTTCTCGTTTGCAGACATCTAGCGAGTTCTTTTCGTTCAATCGTTTTCGCTATGCCAAAGACAAGAGACCCAAGGTTTGGACGCTTGAACATATCCATGCGCAGAACTCTGACTGCTTACCTGAGACCAACAAAGAGTCGTGGTATGAATGGATAAGATACAACTGCGAATCAATGAAGAAACTCACACTTGGCGACCCAAAACTGATTAAAACGCAAGCGAGTATTATTACTCAACTCGAAAAAGATTCTGCTGAAAATGAGAATGGCGAGCCACATTGCAAGACAACGAAGTATACGTTTGAGAACATCAAAGACTTATTTGATAGTGTTGCCAACTTCTATACCTCGCTTGATACTCTTGCAGACAAGGCAAAGCCTATGCACCAGCTTTCAAATATGGCATTGCTCGATTTAGGACAGAATGCAATGGTAGGTAAATCACCATTCGAGGTAAAGCGCCAAATGATAAGCAACCAGATAGCAAATAATGTCTATTATCCAATCTGTACTCAAAAGGTTTTCCTTAAACTCTACGACCGCGAGTCTATGCAGATTCATTCATGGTCTCAGCGGGATCGCGAGTTATATTTAGAGGACATGAAGAGCAAATTGAATCTCTACATTGCCGAAGATGCATTTAACCAATAACACCAAAAGATTATGAGCAATCACATAGGACAGAAGACTACGTTTTGGGCGCTGGTAAAGAACCGTATCACAATACCAACGCTGCAGCGCGACTACATATATGGTGCTGAGACAGAGAAGACAAATGAGGTGCTTGACAATATGCTTGGTACATTGAAGCATGCATTAGAAACTGGCGATGAAGAAACCTTGGACTTTGTATATGGAAATGAGTCCAAAGCCAAGGAGTTCATGCCATTGGATGGTCAGCAGCGCTTGACTACTCTATTCCTGCTGCACTTTTACGCAGCTCTTATTGCAAGAGACCATGAGGGCAATAGCCTTGTCTCAGAAGACGATTTCAAGTTGCTTGGGCGGTTCAGCTATGCCACTCGTAATTGTACCGTCACATTCTGCGAACAGATGCTTATTGAAAAGCATGAGGTCTTAAGTAGCCATATTGCAAAAGCACAACTTACTGATAAAATGCTGTTTGCCTGTTATCTGAAAGATCTTGATGATTTCCGAGGTTCGTTTTACACCGACCCGTCAGTTATCTCTATGATTGTGGTGCTGGATAGAATCCATTCCGTTTTTCATGGCATGACAGATATGTGGGCAAAACTCACAGGAAACAATTGCCTAATTAACTTTTACTTGCTTGATTTTGGCATCTTCGATCTCTCCGATGATTTGTACAACAAAATGAATTCGCGAGGCAAGCCATTGACTGCGTTCGAGATATTCAAGGCAAAGATGCACAAACGCATCCTATGCACGATGGGCGACAAAGCCGAGACGATAGCTATCAAAATGGACACCGACTGGATGCAATTCGTGTGGGAGGTTCTTGGTCATACCACAGAATTGAAACTTGTCGATCCTGCGTTCATGAATGTCCTTCTAGCTCTTTTTCGAGCATTTGACTACATTTCAGGCAATGATAAGCAACAATACGCACAACTTGACGATGCTTGTCTGGAGTATAACATGCAGAGCGCAAGTAAAATCAAGGCGTTTGAGAATGTGCTGGATGTTTTCTCATCAACATTATCACTCATTCCACAGCAGATACTTGGAGAATATACAGGCAATCTGCAAGAATGTATAGAAGGCAAGTTGAAGAATAGCGGATTGCTATATCTATACGCCATTTACATTGGTCTATACAATAAACTTGAGAGTAACGAGTTTAATCTCAGGTACCGCCACGTGCGCAATCTCATCAACAACAGTACTAACCAAATTCGTGAGGTAAGTATGACTGGATTGTTGAATGATGTGAAACGTGTCATGCAGGGAAAGTTGACTTTGGTTGGAGCTAAAGAACTTAACAAGAGTTCATGGATTGAAGAACAGGAAAAAGATAGGCACAGAGACGTGTGGTCAACATTGTTCAAGTACGAGGATATTGAAGAAATCAATGGTTCGCTTCAAGCATTCAGCGTTAACCTTAACGAGTCGAATATGCTTGATCTATCTGATATCGCTTTTGTCATAGCTTTGACTAAGCGTTTGGATAAGGCAGCATATTTCTTCAATGCGCAATTGGGTAATGAGTACGAACGTCGTTCCGCATTGCTTTCACTAGGCAACTACGCCCAGAGTACAGTCAATTGGCCTGCTTATCGCTATTTTGGCATTATTAAGACTTCATGGCAAAACTTTACTGGTTTCCACCGATTTGCAGATAGAGATGCTATTATGAAGGTGATTGATAAGATTGATACGACACGGTCAATAAGTGACCTTGTGGGCAACACAAGCAGCATCAATACCGAGCATTGGAGATACTATGCCATCAAATATGCATCGGAAATCACTGTGGGCTATAGGCAACTTGGTTATGGATATATGTTCTTCCCTCAAGTGAATGACCAACATCCATATGATGATAACCAAGGCTATTTGGACGTATGCATTCTTCAGAGCAGCTACTCCGGCAAAAGTAATATCGCTTGGAGGATGATTAATCGTCTGCTTGACCAAAAATATATCGATGTTTACAGCATGTATCTTGATCCTCATGGTGGTGACAGAATTCGAATCTCTAGGGCAACCACATTGGCAGCTCTTGACATACAGTCTGACGGTTGGCATGTCTATGGTATTGAGCCAAACATCTTGTGTGAGGTAAGTTTGTCAATAACACTTGTGGAGTCAGAAGATCAACCAGAGGAAGATGCTTTTAACTGCCTCGTTGCACACGAGATAGGCAAAGATTTCGTGGTGGAAGGTGCTGAGATACTTGAAAAGATTGCGCTGAAATATCCCTCGCTGAAAAAGAGTAATCAATAATAACTTTTTCGTAATAGAAATATTTACAATAGGGGCTTCCTTGCAAAAGTAAGTCCCTATTTTCATTTACTACACCATGCTGTAGACCAAATATCAAATTTATCAGGCATTTGGAATGTCTTACCCAAAAATAAAGCATAAACCACTTTTCCCCCTTTCTCTTCAATTTGTTTTTTGAAATTAAGGAGACTACCCCCAGTGGTAAATAAATCATCAACTACAATTACCTCTTTCCCCGTCAAATCACAATTAATGTAGTAGTTCTGCTCCAAACGCTTTTTTGTCCGATCTTTAGTCAGGTGAAGGCTTTCCCGTTCACCCGTATAAGTGATGAATTTATAACCATTGGCAGACTTAGGGTAGTAATCTTCAAGAAAATCATTCAATGCGCTAAACCGTTTCTTATAATGCCAGTTCTTGCTACAAGGCATAAACATGATAACACAATCATCCTTCGGATTTAAAGCTTCCGTACAGTTCATAAAGAACTCGTAACCATTTCGCTTGCCATCCTTAAATTCCAACAGTTCATCACTAAAGAACTGTTGCTCATAACCGATGTCGCTACGATAGCGGTTGGGAAAATAATAATCTATGAAAATGCACTTGACTCCCTTAAACTTGAATGGTTTCATCGGTTTGTGACTATCAAACTCAGTAGGATTAGAAAGCGCATAAATTGGGTAAGCAGCTTTGTTTCCAGCCAACACAGCTTTTCTACTTAGCTTTCTTCTCAGCGACTGATCGGAGGTCAATTGAGCTGCATAAAAGTACGCTTCTCCAGCCTTTTTCAGGCAATAGAACGCAAATCTTATGGCAACAACAGTAACTGCAAGTAGAATGAAATATATTATTAAGGCTTTGTCCATTGTCTTAGATTACCGCCCTTATTTATCTTTCCAAACATCCAGATATTTCCAATTTGCGGGAAATCCCATTTCTTTCTATAGATAACAATTGTCCAACATCGCCCAATAAAGAAAGAAAATTTCGTTTTTAAGTCTCTACCTGGACTGATTATATCTGAATGAAGTCAATTTATCAATTTGGTCTGATAAGGACAAGGGCTTTTGCTGTATTCCATATATATAAAAATTCGAAGACCTCCCCGTGTGCGCTGTTCTAACGGGAAGCGTGGGAGGTCATATTGAATGCAAATATACGACTATTTTTTATAGTATAACCATAGGAAACCGAGACTATTTTGTAGTTTAAAATTATTAATACTTATCTCTCCCCTCCTGCAATACACCTCTTCCTCAACCTCTTCCACCATTTGCTTTTCATCGCGTGCCACTTAATTCAAGATACCATCATTATCCACATCCCCAATATCCGCTTTCTCATGTTGGTATTCCGGCATCTCAGAAAGTTGCTCATGAACACCTTGTAAGTTGGCATCAAGAGTAAAACTGTGGTTATATTCAAAGGTGTGTTTCACAGCGAGGCCGGCATTGGTGACTGTACCGACATCGAGGTGGTCAGTTTCTTTGTTGTACTGCACCTGCAACACATTTTATTGTCCATCTCAAATATAGGCATACGTTTGGCTGTCATCTCGACGAACTGCTCGGCTACCATATTCTTGGCTACTACCTTCACATCCTTTGAGGTATTATTGGGTAGTCCATAACGCTCAATCATAGTTTTATGTAGCATATATAACAAATCATGATGATTTTATCTAAGTAATGCATCAGTAATTATTATCTTATCAGAAAAAAATGTACTTTTATAAAAAAATAAAATCTGTCCTATGAGAACCTTTTATAATGTCGGTGATGCCCTTTTTATTGTTGAGAATGTTAATGGAAAATATTTTGTTTATGATTGTGGTGCCCAAAGCAATCTTGATGCTGAAACAGTAATCAGAAAGGCTTTCCCTGATGAAAAGCAAATAATAGAAGCTGTTTTCATTTCACACTATGATAGAGACCATATCAACGGAATCCATTTTTTGCTAACGCATTGTAGAGTCAGGGTCTTGATATTACCTCTGTTCACTAAATTTGCCATGTTCCTTTTATATTCAAACCTGATGGAAAGAACTGATATATCCGAAAATGATATAAAATTTGTACTCAACACAGTGGATTACGTAAATCAAATTTCTCCTGATACCCGAATTAGATATATTGATAATACCGATATTGAAGCCCAGAACTTTATCAACGATGGCATTACTTTTGAAAACTTATTTAATAACTTATCAGTGGATAATCCATTAAATTCCGGTGTGAAAATTCATTCGGATAGTAATCCTGATTGGATATTTATGATACATAACATTCAAACATTGACTACAGAAGAGGAAAAAAAGTTCAAAGAAAAGTTTTCATCTTTATGTGCTGAGGTAGGGGTTATGGATGGCGACATTAAGACTTTATGGGAAAAAAAAGAGCTATGTTTAGATAAAGGATCTAAAAGAGATAATATGCTTAAAAAGTCTATACAAACATACATTGATAGTCTGAAAGGTCATAGTATCAACTCATTAAGTCTGACAGTATATTCTGGACCATACAAAGGAAAAACAAAGGGAAAAATCGGATGTTTATATACAGGTGATTTTAATGCTAAAAAGTATTTTTCCAATTTAAGACATGCGTTCCATCAGGTCTGGGAAAACATTGGTGTAATACAGATTCCACATCATGGTTCATGGCATAATTATAATGAGAAAATCCTTGCCCAAAATGTTTTGGCAGTAGTCTCGTTAAAATTGCCTCTCTCAAAACAAAAGATCAATAGAAAAACAACTTTAGAAAAAATAGTTGAACAAAATGGAGTTCTCTTAGTTACCGGATATAGAGGTGATATCTATATAGAAGTTTATACAGCGCATACATTTTCAGAAAACATTAGCATATTACTTTGTTGTGACGAAAAGAAAACACCACTTTTTTAGCTGTATTGCCTATCAATGGAGCTTTTCTGCTTAACTTTCTCCTTAATGACTGGTGGAGGTTAATTGAATTGCATAGAAGTATGTTCCTCCGGCCTTTTTTAAGCAATAGAATTAAATCTTATGGTGGCAATAGTAACTGCAAGTAGAATGAAAATATATGAGTAAGGCTTTGTCCATCTTATTTTGGGGTACAAAATAAAAACATAAATGAGATGTCAGAAAAAATATGGGAGAAATGAATATACGAAGATTGATTCAGTGTCTCTACAAATCTGATTCTCACAAAAAAATGCTATTTTTGCAAATCGAAAAAGTAAGATTATGGACAAGACCTTTAATATATACTGTGATGAGAGTACTCATCTGATGCATGATGGACATCCATTCATGCTTTATGGTTATGTCAGTATTGCTTCTAATCAGATTAAAATAGCCAAAGAACAAATTAAAGCGATAAAGCAAAAATTTGGTTATGAAGAAGAGCTGAAGTGGATAAATGTACATGAAAAGACCCTTCCAATATATAAAGAGTTAGTCGAGTACTTTTTTATGACAGATTTAAAATTTAGGGCTGTTATTGTTGATAAGTCACAGATTGATGAAAACAGAAAGGATTACACATTCGACGATTTCTATTATCGAATGTATTTTCAATTACTTCACCATGAAATAGACCTTGAGCATAACTATAATGTCTATTTTGATATTAAGGACACTTGTAGCCAAGAACGTCTTCATAGACTTCGTGACTATTTGAAATGGAATGCTTCGATTGTTAATTTTCAGTTTGTACGTTCCCATGAGAGTGTCTTTGTTCAATTGGCAGACGTATTGATGGGAGCTATCAATTATAATCTCCGCATTCAAAAAGGAGAAATAGAAGGAAGGGTCATTGCTAAACGTAAAATTGTAGATATTGTACAACAGCATACTAATATCTCTCTTGATAGTACAACGCCAAAGAACAAGAAGAAATTCAATCTCTTTTTTATCTCATTAAAATAAGAATATAATATGCCTCTGAACTTAACGAAACGCTATCCCTACTTGCTTGAATTGGCGGGAATGAGTGAGAAAGAGAGAACACGATCACTACACTTGGTCTTCAATAGGGACATTGCCGATAACAACCAATTTTCTTTTCGTTCAAAGAGAATATATCCTATTAAAACGGACGGACAAGTTGATATGGAGAGAGAGTTCTTACATTTAACGACTAATGAAGAATTAGGTGGGGATGGAGTGTTACACCGTATATATGACCGTTTCCGTTCCGAACGTCTGCATTGGATCAGAACACATATAGAAGAGAAAACCGGTGATGATATTATTGTATTCTCCATTGAAGAAAGGAATCCAAAGAAACGTGTAGATGAAACGCGTGTATATATTTATAACAAAGGGCAAAAATACATTATTGTATTAGAGCCGCAACGCAAGGGACAAGCATATTTTCTTCTGACAGCTTACTATCTGAATAAAGAATATGGAGAGAAACAAATCAAGAATAAAATGAAAAAAGGAAATATACTATAAAAAGCAAGGCTCGATATATGTCAAGATATAACGAGCCTCGAAACTCCTTCTGTCTACAGATGAGCATTGCAAAAGTACGAGTTTTTTGGGGGTTAGAACAAGAAACTCTGAAAAGAAATCTTCTTTTTACGCATATTTAACGAATTAATAAGATTTAGTAACTACTCAGGTATCTTTTCCTGAAAATTGAAAAAGTAATCCAAACTCTCTT
>OGPA01000509.1_pt1 | contig 39954 bp, 38 predicted proteins | sample 1552841 | NCBI WGS metagenome assembly OGPA01 (sample SAMEA2579916, study PRJEB22360) | human gut metagenome
GCCGAATATGACTTCGCGAAGGGTTGTACCCATCGGTACCTCTATCAGGCCGACATTGTTGACTTTACCGGCCAGGGCAAACACTTTGGTTCCTTTGCTTTTCTCCGTTCCGATACTGCTGAACCATTTGGCTCCTTTCAGAAGGATAACCGGGATATTGGCATAGGTCTCTACATTATTAACATTGGTCGGACAGCCTTTATACCCGCATTCACTGGGGAACGGCGGCTTCACGGTTGCTTCACCACGAAGGCCTTCCATACTGTGGATCAAGGCAGTCTCTTCCCCACATACAAATGCTCCGGCTCCGTAACGTATCTGGATATCGAAAGAGAAATCCGTTCCGAAGATGTTTTCTCCCAGGAGGCCGTATTCTTTGGCTTGCCGGATCGCTATTCTCAGCCGTTCGACGGCCAGCGGGTACTCGGCACGGATATAAACCAGCCCTTTGCTGGCTCCGGTACAGTATCCGTTGATAGCCATTGCTTCAACAATGGAGTGCGGATCACCTTCCAGGATGGAACGATCCATGAATGCACCGGGGTCTCCTTCGTCGGCATTACAGACTACATATTTCTGAGGAGCTTGTACCTTGCGGGTGATCTGCCATTTAAGTCCGGTCGGGAAACCACCGCCGCCCCTGCCACGCAGTCCGCTGTCGATGATCTCTTTGATCACTTCATCGGGTGTCATTTCCGTCAGGGCTTTACCCAGGGCGATATAACCGTCGCGGGCAATGTATTCGTCGATGTTCTCAGGATTGATAAAGCCACAGTTACGCAAGGCAATACGTAATTGTTTTTTATAGAAGTTGATATGTTTGGAATCGAGTATCAGTTCTTTTGTTTCCGGATTTACGTAGAGCAGACGTTCTACTTTTCGCCCTTTTACCAGATGTTCGTTCACGATATCTTCCGCATCTTCCGGTTTGACTTCTACATAGAAAGTGTTATCCGGTATCAGTTTTACGACAGGACCTTTCTCACAAAAACCGAAACAACCGGTCCGGATCACCTGTACGCTCTCCTGTAAACCGTTTTGCCTGACTGCTTCCTTTAAGTTTTCCAGTATAAGTTCGCTTTGCGATGCACGGCAGCCTGTTCCTCCGCACACCAGAATATAGTTGCTAAATTGTGCCATTATGTAAGTATTTGGATAGGTTTGTTATTCGGGACCGACCGAGTTATAATTGACAGGTATGATGTCATCTACTAAAATACCTTGTTTGATATAATTAGTAACGATCTCGTCAACTCTTGTCCTGTTGACACGCCCGAAGACGATCGGTTCTTTACCGGGAACAGTAATTTCGACTGTGGGTTCTGCATAGCAATATCCCATACATCCGGTTTGGGTAACCAGTGCATCCACACGTTCACGATCGAGTACTTCAATAAAGTAACTCATCACTTCTTTGGCACCCGCCGCTATTCCGCAGGTGGCCATCGCGACCTTGATCTGAACCATTTGTTCGGGATTATTACTTTTCTCGCGTAAATCGAGGGAGACGCGTAAGGACTCGCGCATCTTCCGAAGGTCATCTAACGTTTTTACTTTGCTCATCACGTATGCATTTAAGGTATAAGACCCTGTCAGGGTATAACGCAAACATACGTATTTCTCTTTAATTTACGGTAGTGTTTTGACCTAAAAAAAGAAAAAGTTTATTTATCTTCAACGGCTCGTGACTGAAGAACTTTTGAGTTCGGAGGTACACTATGGGTCAGCCAAATGTTACCTCCTATCACTGATCCTTCTCCAATCGTGATGCGTCCAAGTATCGAAGCATTGGAGTAAACAGTTACATAATCTTCAAGAATAGGATGCCGGGGGATATCGAGAGGTAATCCTTCATCGTCCAATGTAAAGTTTTTCGCCCCCAAAGTGACTCCCTGATATAAGCGCACATGATTTCCAATAATGGCAGTCTGGCCGACAACGATACCGGTTCCGTGGTCTATACTGAAATACTCACCGATCTGTGCTCCCGGATGAATATCGATCCCGGTATCCGAATGTGCCATTTCTGTAATGATACGTGGCAGAACAGGCACTCCGAGTTTCAATAATTCGTGGGCTACACGTTGATGCAGGATGGCACGTACTGCCGGATAGCAAAAGATGATTTCGCTAATACTTTTCGCTGCAGGATCGCCATCCAGGATTGCTTTAATATCTGTCGAAAGCAAATATTTGATGTGCGGTATCTGATTGATAAAGCTGATCGCGATCTCCGAAGAACGGTCTTTGGAGTCGCAGCAACGATCTACTTCAAAACATAATCCATTGTATATCTGTTCCTGCAACAAATCATATATCTGCTCCAGATATACCCCTGTATAATATTGTATAGAATCGAACTGTGCCTCCTGCTCAGAACCAAAGAACCCCGGGAAGATCACTTTCCGCAGTAACCGCATGATCTCCTGAAGCGAATGAACAGAAGGTGACGGCTTCTGATGCAATGGAATGTATTTATATTCCGGCAAATCGGAAGCCGACAAACGTTCTACGTTTTTTTGTATCTGGTTTAATATATCGGCTCTAGTCATATTAGTTGTCCCATGATGGGTCGTAGGTCATAAATTCATTTGCATAAATGTCTAATCCTAAGATATAGATGGTATCATTCAGAACGAATATATCAAAGTTTCTACTATTTCCTGAACAAGTAGAACGTTGAAACCAAACTTTGTCATCTATACTATATTGCCAGATTACACCAAATTCGTCTACAACATATATGCTTCTGTTATAGATTACTCCAGTAGAGATATTACCCATTTTTCCGGGAAGTTCTTCTACTAATGGTTCCCAAGTAGTAAAATCACCTCCATTAGACTTCCAGAATCCGCGATTCGCCGTCTTTTCGCCTAAACCGATATATACATCATCCTCAAAAATTAAGGCAATGCCATCACTTAGTGGTGTTTTGAAATTACCGAAATCATGCCATTCGTTTTTGTTAATATCATAAGCGCAAATGGTATCAGTAGCTATAGAATTTATTTTTCCGCCAACTAAATAAATATAATCATTATAATAAAAAGCAACCGCCTTATTACGTACATTCCCATTTTCCAATGGAGCCAAAGGAGTCCAAATATTATCCTTATATGAATTACACTTAGTTATATTTTGAGTAAGTGTATTTCCACCAAATACATAAGCTGTATTACCATTTGTACAAACAGCCATATTCATCACTTCAACTTCATAAGGCTCAAGAGGTTTCCATATATTACTGCTAGCTCTATAGCCGTATAATTCATTTGTTCTACTGCTCCCTAAATCTCCTCCAAGAATAAAGACCTGATCATCTAATGTGAAAAGAGAATAATTCGTACGGCCAGTTCGATTATCATCCTTTTTTATAAACTTCTCCAGATTATCTGTAGTGAAAATAGGTGGCGTGATAAACGAAACCGCACTACTTGATCCCGTACCAAATTTATTTTTAGCATAAGCTATTACATAATACTTTTGATTTCCTTTTAGTTTAGGAAATGATACTTCAAATTTATTATCTGCATCTAGTTCATCTCTGTTTAAGGTTATTTTTCCATCACATTTTTCCGGATTTGGAGTAGCTGATAATGAATAGCAGATAACTATTTCTGAAACACTACCCCTACCATCATCCTTTAAAACACCACTCACTGTAACATTTCCATCTTTCATTACATAGTTTGATGCTTCATCCATAAAAATAGTAGGAGCATCACTTTTCGCAGAAAATTCAATGCTATCCGGAGTATAAACAGTACCAAAAGCATTTACTGCATAACTATGTACAAAATATTGCGTCTGTGCTTTCAGGTTAGGTATTACACCTACAAAGAATCCGTCTTTGTCTACAGTACATTTTATGGTTGAATCCTCTTTAATATTAGGTCTGCCAACTGCTTTAACATCACTCCAACAAAAGCCTATAGAGTCTAACTCTCCATCCCCTTTTTTCACTAATTTAGCTCTAACCGTTACCTGCGTATAATCAGTTTCAATTACTGACAGGAAACCAAGTTCAGGATGTCCGTCCAGAGTTTTAAAACTTTGTCTGTCGGTATTGAATTGTCCAAAACTATTTTCCACAATCGCTTCAATAACATACTCTGTTTCAGGATCCAGCTCTGTTAACATATGGATAAATGTAGAATCTGTCGGCATTTCATCCATATCAATCTTGATAATTGAATCTAATTCAGAGTTCTTATATAAATTGAAACCGATCATTTTGATTTCGCCTTCACCTTTATCTTTAATTAAACCTCCCACTACGGCAGAAGTAGCTGTAACATCTGTAACTTCAGAGGTAATGACACTACCAATACCAGCCTTGGTATTAATACCTAATGTATCTCCATAGGTTATACCTTTCTTATTCCTTGCAAATGGACTAATGTAATAAACAGTATCATTCTTTAATCCCTCTATTTCCTGTTTGAATTCTCCTTTCCCATTTTCTACATTAGTCTCTTTTTTAGTCTCAACTTTGTCAGTATTTTTCAACCAATAGATAAAACCACGCTCTGTGACCGGATCACCATTTTCTTTTTTCACTGTAGCTCTTGCAACAATCGTTGTAGCTGTGATATCAACGTTAGCTGGTGTAAATTTCTCTAACTCCGGAGCAAAAGCATTTTGGAGACTCGGATCCATATCCGGTTCTTCCAGACATCCGGATAAACTTATAGCAAACAATGTGAATAATAGTAAGTATAATTGTTTCATGTTATTATCAGTTAAAAGAATACACCAATACCGGCATTAAGATCAATATATTTAAAATTCAGAGTATTACAACCTGCACTAACAAACACAGGCCCGAACTTTACCATAAAATCCAAATCAACAACGACTCCTTCATAGGAATAGTCTGTGTTCTTAGCCCAGAATATATTTTTATTATTGGAATCAAAATGATCAGTAGTTATATATTCATATAGAAGTTCTCTCTTTCCATATCCTAATCCGATAGAAGAGTATAACCAGGGAGCACATTTAATAACTAACCCGGCCGAAGCTGCTATATTGTTGGATTTCTTCTTATTGGTGAAATTTACGGAAAAATCATCCGGCGGAGGAAGCAATTCACGATCTCCCCGACACTCACCCGTATAATCATCAAACGACATATTCGTCCTGAACCTGGCATACCATCCAAATCTTTCACCTACCCCTCCTACTGTCAGACCATAAGGTGCTTCAATAGAAAAAGCATATCCGGCGAAGAATTTCATTGGTTCTCTCGGCTTTCTCTCTTGTATGGGAACATAGGTTATCGGTTCTACCGGTTTACGAAGTTCTTCCAACCGGTCACTCCAATAGGAAGCCAACTCGTCACTGATAGGAGTTCCTATACCTTCGTTATAGTATACTATTAGTTGAGCAACAGCTGTCGAGTCATTGTCTGTTGCTTTTACAGTCAGACAATTCAAGCATTTGGTCATTAAACTGCGCATAGAGGCACGCATTTTTTTATTTGTCTTCCATATAGCAGTCAACTGATCGATACTGTATGAATCGCAATTGCTGATCCCTTCTTCGTACCACATCCTTGCATCACTATAATCCTGGCGCTTCATTGCTTCGTCGCCTTTTCTATTGTATTCTGTCCGTTGTTGTGCCAGTAAACATTCCGGAAGCACAATAACTAGTAAGATAAGTATCCAAAGTCTTTTCATAAACACATTTAATAATACGGTACACCTTGATTAATCAACACTCCTTCTGTATTATATATGTCAAACAAACCGTCGGCACGCTCAAATGCCCGTCCATTATCTGCTTTTCCTACATTCTTGTAATTACAAGGAATGTGCTCCATCGCTTCAGCATCAATAGCACCATAATTCCCCGTTGATTTCTTTCGTACAATTGTATATTTTCCAAAAGACATCTTTTCTTCATATTGGGCTTTTCGCTTTGCCAGATTACTTTCGTTTTCTTTGAGTTTACAATCTCCAATAAGATCGAATAACTCCTGCGTCATTTTGATCTCTGAAGCCTTGGTAAAATCAGCTTTTGCACCAGAGAAATCAGCAGTTGTCATCTTCTCTTTTCCTGAATTGATCAAAGATAGATATTCAGCATTAATTTCTTCCTTTGAGCGTTCCGGTAACCTGGTTACCGGTTGTTCAACATTTCTCACTTCGGGCTTAACCTCCGGTTTTACAGAAGCCGGCTGTTGTGCAACAACCTCAGGCTTAATTTCCGGTTTGGTTTGGACTTCCTGTTGATCTTTATTTGTTTTACCATCGTTTACACTTTCAGTTTTTGTTTTTTCTTCAATAACTTCGGGTGCATTACTTTCTTCCATCATATTCGATATAACCGGATCCTCTACAGGATCTGTCTTCCCTTCCGGGGTCGCATTTACCATCTCTGCTACCGGAAGTGTCGGTTTATGCCGTTGTACAAAGAGAGCTACCGCCGAACCTATACTTGCAAATATAATAATAAGTAAAGATATTAACGTAACTTTTCTTTTTTTCTTTTTAGGCACAACGGGTATATCAACGTTATTCAATACCGTTTCATCGTCTTCCACTCCTTTTGATTGAGGCAGACGAGTTGTAAATAAGATTGTTGTCTCGTCTTCCTCAAAATACTCGGGTGACGATATATTTTTCTTTACTGTCTCGTCTTCAATCTGGGGAAAGTCTAGTTCCGCAAGCATTTCCGATACAGACTGGAAACGGTCTGCCGGAATAATTTGCATCGCTTTGATAATGGCGGCCTCTGTCTTAGCAGAAATGGTCGGATTCAGTTCACTGGGAGCCGGTAAGGGACGTGTTGCCCGCAGAATAGATTCTGTTGGTATCTTTCCGGTCAAGAGATTATACATCGTTGCCCCTAACGAATAAATATCCGGACATGGAGAAAAATTTTGGGTACCTTCATTGTCGTATTGCTCTATAGATGCAAAACCTTTCGATAAGGTTAACATAGTGGTACTTGTTTCCTGCTGTTCAATATCATATCGTTTACTTACACCGAAATCAATCAGTCGGGCTTTCCCATTCTGATCAATCAATATATTACTGGGCTTGATATCCAGGTGAAGAATATTTTTCTCATGAACAAACTGTAGAGCCTCCCCGATCTGATGAACATATCTCAACACTTTAGCTTCAGGCAAAACTCCTTCCTTATCCATCATATATTTAAGGCTATTACCCGAAATATACTCCATAGCAATATAGGCAGTATCATTTTCTTCAAATACTTCCAATACATTAACAATATGGGGATGATGAACTTCAGATAATATCTTCGCTTCTTTGATCAGCTTTTCTTTGAACTTATCAAAAAGAGCCCTTCCCGTTTCAGAATGCACCCTGACAGCATAAGACTCAGGATCTCTGTAACAGTAATCTTTGAAAAAATATTCTTTTACGCATATAGGAACCTCGGTCTTGATAGTTCCCAGCGGTCCTTTAACCTCTGTAAACCAAACGCCTTTGTAAGTTATACCAAAGCCGCCCTGACCAACTATATGGGTAAGCCTATATTTTCCATTTTGAAGAAGATGTCCGTTTGGCAAATTCATAACTTCTCGTGCAATTCTCTTTTTAATCTGCCAAAATTACGTTATTTATATAAAAGAATAAAGGAAAGAGAGAATATTTTGTTTTATTCCGATAGATTCACCAACATTTTGAACTGGTAAAATATAAAAGGAAAAGTTATCCCTGGTTTTTCCGCAACAAGAGGCCATGATAGCATCTTTTATGTCTTCCGGATTACTGTGAGTGGAAAAGATATATGATAAATCCTCATTCTTAAGGCGTTCCAACACACCATCGGTACACATAAAAAAGAAATCGCCAGCTTGTATATCGTTTAATAAGGCTACATCAGCTTCTGTTGGATGTTCTGTTCCCTGTATAGCACGAATAATTACATTTTTCTGAGGATGGGTGACTGCTTCTTCTTTACTAATTTTTCCTAACTTGACGAGGGAATTTACTAATGAATGATCTTCTGTCTGGTAGATAATCTCCCCACGGCGAAACTGATAAATCCGGCTGTCTCCGATATGAGCAAGCGTTATACCTGAAATTCCAACAGACACCATAGTTAATGTTGTGGCCATTCCTTTAGCCTCCGGATGTGAATTTACATAATCGTCAAAACGTGCTTCTGTATACCTGATCGCTTTATTGATAAATTCTTCCGACGGTTCTTCTTCCAGAAAAGTAGAGAAAAAACTTTGAAAAGATTCGCAAGCTAATGAGCTGGCAATCTCTCCTTTTTCCGATCCGCCTACTCCATCGCAGACCAGAAATAACTTTTGATTGGAATTTACCATTTCTGGTAACGGATAGATAGAATCCTCGTTGTTTTGTCTGCCGCCTTTTTCACAAACGGCCCAAGGTTTACCAATCGTTATAATCATAGCACGAACAAATTTTATTCATTAAATCGAAGAACAGTATGGCCGATAATGATCTCGTCATTATTTTTTAGCACTACTACTTCTCCATTCTCCAGGTAATTGCTATTATATAACGTATGGTTCTTACTATTATTGTCAGAAAGATAATGTTTATACCCCCCTTTAGGGTCTTTTTTAACTTCTATTCGTATATGCTCCCGGCTCATTGATTTGTCAGCGGTCACGATTCCTATTGTTGCACTGGATGCATTAGACTTACGACCAACGATTGCAATACCTTCGTAGAGAGGAAAAATTTGCTCGGGAGTTACCGGATCACTCACAACTGTTAGTTGTCCCGTACTGTTCGATACAGGATTAACAAGAATTGTATCCTGATCAGCATCAATATCATTCTTTCCCAGTTGAAGCAAAGAGACAGGAATCGGCTGTTTGCACTTCGGACATTTAAAGGAGGTAAGATCGAGGGGTAATTTCCCCTCGTCTACCTTTAATCCTACGTGACAATGTGGACATCTAACTGAAATCATAGCATAAATGATAAATCAGCTTCATCGATATCAGTAGAGAAAGTATCATGCATATCAGCATCAGACAACATTATAGTATCATCAGATAATGTAATAAAATCTGAAACATCCATACTATCATTGTCGATAACCACGACATCAGATAAATCATTTTCCCCATCCACATCTACAACTACCGCATCACTAAATACGGAGTCGTCACCGTCGAGTGTAACGAATGTGTATTCCTCCTCTTGCATACTGGTTTGATATTAAATAATCTTTCTGGAAACAAAAGTAGGAAAAGTAATGGATTAATAAATATCTAATTCTCTCTTATAATCAAAGGATTGGGTTTTCTGTACAAACGGTGCCCTTTTGAGATACGAAACTTATTCATTGACCCACTTCGCTTTACAGGAAGAAACAGGACATTGCTTTCTGTTTCTTAGCGATTCCCAAGGTATTTCACCAAGAAAAGTACCACATTTAGGGCAAACATAATCTATTTTGAATTGATTTGCTATATCTTGCAGCTGCTGTGGGGTCTTGGATGCTTGCTTCGCACCCAGATAGATACCTACTGTCGGTGCACAAATGGTAATGAACAAACTCAATCCAAACAACTCAGGACTCCCCTTACCTAAGAAACCTATTATAACGCCTATTATACCAGGTAAAGCAAAAGGTAACGACTGGAATAGTCTTGTTTTGAATTGGTTAGCAGATTGTATCTTAACTTTTGCTTGAATATAATTATCATATACATTCTTTAATGCTGCAAATTCTTCACTATAATCATTATTTGATTTCGATGCTTCAGACAAGTTCAATATATATCCGGTTCCAAGCACGATCTTATCTGTCGGTGTAACACGCTTTTTGACGATCTGTGAGCCATTGACGAAAGTTCCGTTAGTAGAGCCGAGATCTTCCAACAACCAACAGCCATGATCCTCACGAACCAGACAAGCATGATGTCTACTTACATGAGGATCATTAACTATAAAATCATTATCTTCAGCTTTACCAATTTTAATCTTCATCTTTAATTTCTTTTGGTTCTTCTGATTTACCCATCTCCCTTTCCAACGATTCTTTTAGCACTTTTAAAGGATCTTTGGATATTATAAGTTCACGAGGTTTACCCTCTTCAGTTAATAATAGCAGTTTTTGTTTAGGTAAATTGATCTGCAAAATATGATTTTTATTGATAATATGACTTTTCCCAACTCTCATTAATATCTTGTTACAGCCGGCTACCTGCTTTTCAAGAATTTCTTCTATTTTACCAATATTAATAGCAAACGTAAATTGGATCCCATTGGATAATAGTAATTTAGTATAATTTCTGTCAGCTTCAAAGTAGAGTATCTGCCCTATCTTTATTCGTAACAACTCATCCCTCGTCTTAATTATTAAATACCGCTCCATACGTTGATATTGTTTTTTTTATTTCATCAAGTAACAAATATACGGTATTTTATCTTTATACCGGCAATAATTTATAAAGAAATATAAATGGAAAGAGGAACATTTATCTGAAATATTCCTCTTTTATTCTTGAATCTTAAGTCGTTTGACAAAGATTAGTTAACGTTTAAATTTCAATCGCTCTACCCGAAAGAGGCAAACGAAGGAGCTATATTACTTCAAAGTAGGATAAAGAGGGTTTCCCGTTTCATCCACTTCAGTCCAGTTTTTTACATTTACACTTGAAAATGTAACTGTATTACCATCTATTATTGCATTAAACAAATAGGAATCACCAGCTTTTAGCTCTCCTCCCGGAACCGGAACATCCACAGTATAAGATTTTCTCCATTAACCATCACATCCATCGCCCCGGGTACGGAGGAGTAATCATTGCTGAAACCAGTTTATTCAATTTAATTCCATCTCCTTCCGTTACTTCAATAACAACCTGGGTTGCTGGTTGAGAAATTATCAGACACTGCATAAAAATCGAAAACACAATTTTCCAGATACATTTTGTATCCATTTACTCCCATCAATACTCACGGAGAAGATGTTATATACAATCAAGTGTGGGATATGAGGCTTATTAACACAAAAGAAGGATATTCTGAAATAGAACATCCTTCTTTAACAGGTATAAATACGAAGTTTTATCCTTTTAGTTTTGCTTGAATTACGCGTAATAAACGAGCCTGGATTTTCATTAATGTTGCAACTTCTTCACTTTCGAAGTCGATATCGGATATTTTTATTTTCTGTTCTACCACGACATCTTCATTCTTAGAACCATTCTCAATTTCTACAGATAACTCATCCAGCTGAGCTTTGATTTTCTCGATCTTCTTTGAAAAATTTACTTTACGTGCCATAAGTCTTTACTATATTAATAGATAAAATGAAATATTTAATACAAATGTAATTATAATTTGAAGATAACGAAATAAATACCTTATAATAGTATATATTTTAAAACGAATTAAGAAGGATATTCAAAAAGAATACCCTTCTTAATTTATCGATTTATCACTTATTTATTACAGTAAATCTCAATCTTCTATCGCTGCCTGCGCCGCTGCGATACGTGCAATAGGCACGCGGAAGGGTGAGCAGGAAACATAGTTCAAACCTACTCTGTGGCAGAACTTAACAGAAGAAGGTTCACCTCCATGTTCGCCGCAAATACCACATTTCAGATCCGGACGGATAGCACGACCTTTTTCTGTAGCCATTCTTACGAGTTGACCAACACCATTCTGGTCTAACACCTGAAATGGGTCTACCTTCAGGATCTTCTTTTCCAGATAGATAGGAAGGAAAGAGGCGATGTCGTCACGAGAATAACCGAATGTCATCTGAGTCAAGTCGTTTGTACCGAATGAGAAGAATTCGGCAGAAGAAGCGATACGATCGGCAGTCAAAGCAGCACGCGGAATTTCGATCATTGTACCAACTTTAAATTCGATACGATCTCCTGCTTCAGCAAATAACTTTTCTGCGGTGTCACGGATTACTTTTTCCTGTTCTTTAAACTCATACAAGATACCTGTCAGCGGAACCATAATTTCCGGTTTAGCAACAATGCCTTCTTTCTTCAATTCCAGTGCTGCACCTAAGATGGCACGTGTCTGCATTTCTGTGATTTCAGGATATGTATTACCCAAACGGCAACCACGGTGACCCAACATCGGGTTATGTTCACAAAGCGATTCAACACGCTGCTGGATAGTCTTTACAGAAACTCCCATAGCAACAGCCATTTCTTCCTGGCCTTTCAGATCGTGAGGAACAAACTCGTGCAAAGGAGGATCGAGCAGGCGGACAGTGACAGGCAGATCATGCATAGCCTTAAAAATACCCTTGAAGTCAGCTTGCTGATAAGGTAAGATTTTCTTCAATGCATTCTTACGTCCTTCTGCATCTTCTGCCAGGATCATTTCACGCATTGCCTTGATCTTTTCACCTTCAAAGAACATATGTTCCGTACGGCATAATCCGATACCACTGGCACCGAATGCACGGGCTATTTCTGCATCATGAGGAGTATCCGCATTGGTACGAACCTGTAGTTTTGTATATTTGTCAGCCAACTTCATCAATTCTGCAAAGTCATCGGAAAGTTCAGCTGCAGTCGTTTCTATTTTGCCTTCAAATATTTCTCCGGTAGAACCGTTGATAGAAAGGAAATCACCTTCTTTCAGCGTAACACCTCCTACTTCGATTGTCTTTTTCTTATAATCGATATTCAGGCCACCTGCACCGGATACACAGCATTTACCCATACCACGGGCAACTACGGCTGCGTGTGATGTCATACCACCACGGGCTGTCAGGATACCTTCGGCTACAGCCATACCGGCAAGATCTTCAGGAGATGTTTCGATACGAACCAATACAATCTGTTTTCCGGCAGCATGCCATTCGGCAGCATCTTCAGCAAAGAACACGATCTGGCCGGTAGCAGCTCCCGGAGAAGCAGGTAATCCTTTAACCAATACTTTTGCTTTTTTCAGAGCAGCCTTATCAAATACAGGGTGAAGCAGTTCATCCAACTTATTCGGTTCAATACGGGCCAATGCTGTTTTTTCGTCAATCATACCCTGGTGGAGCAGATCCATAGCAATCTTAACCATAGCAGAACCGGTACGTTTACCGTTACGAGTCTGAAGGAACCACAGTTTGCCTTCCTGTACAGTAAATTCCATATCCTGCATGTCACGGTAGTGATTTTCCAGTTTCGTCTGCAAAGCATCCAGTTCCTTATAGATTTCGGGCATAGCCTCTTCCATAGAAGGATACTTAGCGACTCTTTCTGCTTCAGGAATACCTGCACGTTCGGCCCAACGTTGTGAACCGATCTTTGTGATCTGTTGCGGAGTACGGATACCGGCCACAACATCTTCACCCTGCGCGTTGATCAGATACTCACCATTAAACAGGTCTTCACCGTTACCGGCATCACGAGAGAAACATACACCCGTAGCAGAAGTTTCACCCATATTACCGAACACCATAGCCTGAACAGTAACCGCTGTTCCCCATTCGGCAGGAATACCTTCCATCTGGCGATAGAGGATAGCACGTTCGTTCATCCATGAGTTGAATACAGCGCAAACAGCACCCCACAATTGTTCATAGGCACATGTCGGGAAGTCATTTCCGGTTTGTTTCTTAACGGCAGCTTTGAATTTAGCCACCAATACTTTCAAGTCGTCAACGGTCAGTTCGTTATCCAACTTCACGCCTTTGGCCTCTTTTACTTCTTCGATGATGGCTTCAAACGGGTCGATATCCTCCTTACTGGTCGGTTTCATACCCAAAACAACATCACCGTACATTTGAACAAAACGGCGATAAGAGTCCCATGCAAAACGAGCATTACCTGTTTTACGTGTCAACCCTTCTACTACTTCGTCGTTCAATCCCAGGTTAAGGATCGTATCCATCATACCCGGCATAGAAGCGCGTGCTCCTGAACGGACAGAAACCAATAATGGGTTTTCTACATCTCCGAACTTGGAGTTCATCAACGTTTCTACATTAGCGATAGCCTTTTCAACGTCCGACTTCAGTAACTCTACTACTTTTTCCTGGCCCAGTTCATAATATTCCGAGCAGACATCTGTAGTGATTGTAAATCCCGGAGGAACCGGAACACCAATTAAATTCATTTCGGCAAGGTTTGCACCTTTACCACCCAGCAGATTTCTCATATCCGCTTTTCCTTCGGCTTTTCCATTTCCGAATGTGTAAACTCTTTTCTTTTCCATGTGTCAGACAGTTTTTATTTATTAGATTTCAGTTTTGCTATCTCTACATTGCAATGGTGCAAATATATGCTATTTGCGAGTACACAGGATATGGAAAGTTAATTAATTTTATATGTTTTATAACCATTCCTTAGTATTCATATCAGCTAAATATGTACATTTGCGTGGCGAAAATTTTAAACACAGATAAAATTGGCAAGAAATAAGAAGCAGTTACCCTTGTTGGAAAAGGTAACAATTACAGACGTAGCCGCTGAAGGTAAAGCGATTGCACGAGTGAATGACAAAGTGGTTTTTGTTCCTTTCGTCGCTCCCGGCGATGTTGTCGATATCCAACTCACCCGTAAAAAGAATAGTTATGCCGAAGGTAAAGCAGTATACTTTCACGAGTATTCAACGGAACGCAGTACCCCTTTTTGTGAACATTTCGGTGTTTGCGGCGGGTGTAAATGGCAACATCTCCCCTACAAGGAGCAGTTAAAGTATAAGCACAAGCAAGTAATCGACAATCTGACCCGTATCGGAAAGATAAAAATGGAAGAGATTTTCCCTATCCTGGGATCTGAACGCACCACTTTCTACCGGAACAAACTTGAATATACTTTCTCCAATAAGAAGTGGCTGACGGAAGAAGAAGTAAAGTCCGGAGCTACATTCGATTGCATGAACGGTGTCGGTTTCCATATTCCCGGAATGTTCGACAAAGTGCTCGATATCAACAAATGTTGGTTGCAGGATGATATTTCAAACCGTATTCGTCTTTGTATCAAGAACTATTGCCTGACACACGAAGGATATCCTTTCTATGATCTTAGAAATCAGGAAGGTTTCCTGCGTACATTAATGATCCGCACAGCATCGACTGGCGACCTGATGGTTGTCGTTGTATTCTATCATGAAGACAAAGAGCGCCGGGAAGCTTTATTATCCCATGTCGCTGAACAGTTCCCGGAAATCACTTCCTTATTATATGTAATAAATGAAAAGTGTAACGACACGATCACCGATCAGGAGATTTGTGTTTTCCGTGGTAAAGACCATATCATCGAAGAGATGGAAGGCCTTCAATTCAAAGTCGGAGCAAAATCATTCTATCAGACAAACAGCGAACAAGCCTACAACCTATATAAGGTAGCCCGTGAATTTGCCGGACTGACCGGAAACGAAATGGTGTACGACTTATATACAGGAACCGGAACGATCGCTAATTTCGTATCACGCCAGGCAAAGAAAGTCATTGGGATAGAATATGTTCCTGAAGCCATTGAAGATGCAAAAGTAAATTCAGCCCTGAATAAGATTGAAAACACACTCTTCTATGCAGGCGATATGAAAGATATTCTTACTGCCGATTTCATAAACCAACACGGCCGTCCGGATGTTATTATTACTGATCCGCCACGTGCCGGCATGCACGATGATGTAATCAACACCATCCTCTTTGCCGAACCGGAGCGTATCGTCTATGTCAGCTGTAACCCGGCAACACAGGCACGCGACTTAAGCCTGCTCGATGTGAAATATGCCGTAAAAAAGGTACAACCCGTAGATATGTTCCCACATACGCATCATGTGGAAAATGTAGTATTACTGGAAAAGAAAGAATAACATATATATAATAATGTATAGGAAAATCGTCTCCCTTTTGTATATCGCTTTGCTTTTGAGTAGCTGTTCCGGCAATAAGCAACAAGAGCAAAAGGAAGACGATTTGGTGTCTATGGACCTTCCCCAATTGAAGGCTGCCGGCGAGATCACCGCCGTCACGCTTTACAGTTCCACCTCTTACTTCCAGTATAAGATGGAACCGATGGGATACGAATACGATCTGATCAAAGACTTTGCACGTTCCGAAGGCTTAAAGTTGAATATCAAAGTGGCGGAAAACGCAACCCGCCTGATCGAAATGCTCGAAGCCGGTGAAGCTGATGTCGTAGCTTATCCTATCCTGGTGAACAATAAATTGAAAGAAAACTACCTTTATTGCGGACGTGAAGAACAAACCAGCCAGGTATTGGTGCAGCGTGCCAACAAAGGCGACACAATCCTCACAGACGTAACACAGCTTATCGGTAAAGACATCTATGTAAGGCCGGCGACCAAATACTACCAACGTTTGAAAAACCTGGATGAAGAATTGGGTGGCGGTATACATATAAAAGATATAGAAAAAGATACGATTACCACCGAAGACCTGATATCGATGGTTTCGCAGGGAGAGATCCCCTACACTATCAGCGACGATAACATTGCCCGTCTGAATAAGACTTATTTCTGGAACATCAACGTTTCACTGAAAGTCAGCTTTATGCAACGTTCTTCCTGGTTGGTTCGTAAAACCAGCCCGAAGCTGGCAGAAGCAATCAATGCCTGGGCCTCCGATAAATCAGGCTCACATGTCTATAAGGCTGCGATGAAGCGATATTTCGAGTTAAGTAAGCAACCGCTGACCGCCGATCTGCCCCCCGTAAAGAACGGACATATCTCCCCATACGACGACCTGTTTAAAAAGCATTCCAAGAATATAGGATGGGATTGGCAACTGATCGCTTCCATTTCTTATCAGGAGTCACATTTCAATCCTTCGGTTGTTTCATGGGCAGGCGCCGAAGGCTTGATGGGCATTATGCCGAACACAGCCCGGGCACTTGGTGTTACTCCGCACGAACTGAAAGATCCCGATATCGGTATCCGTACCGGAGTGGACTGTTTGCGAAAGTTTCGTCAGGGCTTTTCAGAAATAACAGACCCACAGGAAAAGATCAAATTTACACTGGCTTCTTACAATGCAGGGATCGGACATGTTTACGATGCACAACGCCTGGCTGAGAAATACGGAAAGAACCCATTAATCTGGGAAGATAATGTGGCAGAATATATTCGTCTGAAAAGCGATCCGGAATACTATAACGATCCGGTCTGCAAACATGGTTACCTGCGTGGATCGGAGACATTCAACTATGTCCGCGAAGTATTACAACGGTTCGACTATTACAAATCAAAGACCAGCTAACATCAATCAGTCCAGATTTTCTGCTATCATTTCTTTTATGGCAAGTATGACTCTCGGATGATTGAGCGGAATGTCCTCAAAAACACTTAGAAGTTCTTCCGTACTCAATTTAAATTCCTGCTCTCCTTTTTTATACATAAAATACACATTGATCCCCGGATTACCGGTTATCAACATAGCCACTGTCCCAGGCAAGTCCCCCCAGGGCGGGCAATCTATATGGGAGGTATTAAAACATGCCGTAACCTCTGTACCTTCCCCCGGTTGGGATATGATCTTTACACTCCCGCCTGTCTGTTCCGCATTCTGAATAAGGAAAGGTATTCCCAATCCGAATTTACGGGTTGTACGGGTTGTATAAAACGGACTGGTAACACGTGAGACTGTTTCGGCATCCATTCCACAGCCATTATCGGCAATACGGATCGTTTCGGTATCTTCATCGATACTGATCGCCAAAAGAATACGGGTTGCTCCGGCACGTAGACTATTGGAAGCTATATCGGTAATATGGAATGTAAGCGTATTCATTTATTATAGCGGATTAGCGGAATATATTGCATGGCCCCGGCTCTTACTGTAAGCCATCTTCAGATTATCGAATAAAGGTTCCGAGGCCTGTATCAAACAAGGTTTAGTTCCTATCTGCTCCGGATAGTGAGCATCGGAAGCCGGATACGACGTATAGTTCGAAAGATACTTCTGTTCGGATCGTAAACGGGCAAAACGTGAAGCATCCGTATATTCTATAGCATCTAAAGGCAATGACGGATCGATAAACCCCAACTGGCTGATCAGGCTAAAGGAAGGCCGCTCCACATGCGCTGCAATAAAGAGCCCTCCCAATTTTTTAACAAAGGCAGCTATCTGATTTACATTTTGGTCGAGTGCAGAGATCAGAAGATATGGGGCCTCTCCCATTATTTCATCGTTCCGGTTCACCCAAACCTGATCACCGAAACGTTCGGGATCATTCAGGACAGTCGGAAGATGCCGGTCGAGATATTCCTGAAAAGCAGACCGGGAATCCTCAGTTCCGAACAGAGCCAGACAATGCGCTTCCTCACGCGTGCAAACTTCCGCCCCGGCAAACACCGTCAGTCCGGCTTCTACCCCCAAGGCCTGTATTTCGCGACATTGCAAAGTACTGTTATGGTCGGTTATGGCAATGATATCCAATCCACGGGCAAGTGCAGTTTCGACAATGACCGTAGGACTCATATCCAGACTTCCGCAAGGCGAAAGACAAGTATGAATGTGTAAATCAGCCCGGTAAAGCATCATCTGTTTTGCAGGAGTCGATAGATCTTACCGGAAGCGATGAAAGCAGAAAGCGATGTACCCAATACGGGAATCCCTTCATCTCTGCCCTTCTGCAATGTTTCTTCATCCGGTGAAGCACCGTTGACTACCAACACGGCTGCCGCATCTTTCAGTGTGCCGACAGCTACGATATTCTGATGGGTTTGCATGGTTATCCATAGCATCCCCTCTTCCATATGTCCCATTACGTCACTCAACAGATCACTGGTATAACCACCTTTTATCTCCGTATCCAGGTTCTCCTCGCCACAGAAAACAGTAAGTTCCAGTTCTTTTATCAGATCACTGACCTTCATATTTTGCTCCTTTCTTATAACAATCTTTATTTAAACGATCTTTCCCCCAGGTTTTTTCAATCAGACGAAAGGCATGTTCCTGATCCAGTTTACCATGCTTCTCCATGTTACGCTGCATAAAGACACAGTCGCTGAACTGAGCTTCATGGCGTACTATATCTTCAGCCAGGCTCTGGCAGTTCGGATTTCCGCAAGCCCCGCAATCGATACCCGGCAGGTAACACATCAGGCGACGTACCTGTTCCATCTTCTTCAATACTTCTTCGATACTGCCATCATAAAGCAGTTTCGGATTAGGCTGAAGCGGACGGATGGTAATGTGCTGTTTCAAATAAGCCAAGGCACCGAAACGTTCGGAGGCGTAGATAAGCGGAGCTTTGTCGCGCTTCATCGACCGTTTCATGATTCGTTCGGAAGTCAGGAAGCGGTTAGCAACGGCAAGCACACCTCCGGCACAGCTACGGTCGCAGGCTCGAAGCTCGAGAAAGTCAACATTGCGAACCTCGTTGGTGGTTTCCATCCGTTCCAGGAAATCGATCACATTATGTATTTCATCGATGGCAAGACAACGTCCGGAGAAGTGTTTAGCCTCCCCTCCCGTTTGGCTCCACCGCATTTCTTTCTTAGTAAGTGCCGGCGGAAGAACACATTCGGGTTTATAGCCCTTCGGACGGTTTTGCAGGATATGATATACCTTATTATATAATGTATCCATATTAATCACCCCGTTGATCGTGGAAGAATACCCATCTTCCCCTTTCAGGGCTGCAATCTTGGCGGCACAAGGCGTGACGTAAAAGAGGCCGATCTGCTCCGGCTCGTATCCTTCTTCCGTCAATACCTGGTGGTAATAGGTTGCCGTAGCATTCACCGGGGTCTTCACCAGCAGGATATTATCGACCAATGCCGGGAAACGGATCTGTATCAGACGCACAATAGCCGGACAGAAAGAACTGATCACCGGCTTCTCTTCGGCAAGTTCCATTTGCCGGAGCATTTCGCGATGGATCATGTCGGCTGTGAATTCTACCTGATAGACATGAGTAAATCCAAGCTCATACAGCGCACTGAATATCTCTTCTTCTGTCGTATATTTTGAGAACTGACCGATAAAAACCGTAGGAACCAGGGCCACACGGCACTCGTAACCAAATATTTTCTGAAAGTCATCCTGTTCCACAGAGATCGCTTCCGTCGGACAAGCTTTCAGGCATTCACCGCAATCGACACACCAGTCTTTGCGGATCACGGCTTTTCCATCGCGGATACGGACTGCCCGTGTAGGACATTTCGTCATACAATGGGTACAGCCGATGCAACGATCGTTATCGATCTTCAGTGCATGATAAAATTTGGTTTTCTCCATGATGCATTACTCCTTTGTTGCGAACCAGGTAATCATGCGTACGGTCGTTCCTACGCCTACCTTGCTCTCTATTGTTAGTTCGTCCACATTTTTCTTCATATTAGGAAGCCCCATTCCGGCACCGAATCCCATCTCCCGTACAGCCGGTGAAGCAGTAGAAAAACCTTCCTGCATGGCCTGGGATATATCGGGAATACCGGGGCCTTCGTCTTTCAGGACCAGAGTGATCTTGTCGGCATCCAGCGTAGCAGATACATTTCCCCGCCAGGCATGGGCTACCACATTGACTTCGGCCTCATATAAAGCGACAACGATCCTTTTTATGATACGGGAATCGATTGATAATTGCTTTAATACCTTCTTTATCTGGCTGGATGCATATCCGGCTTTCGAGAAGTTTCCCCCTTCGAGTTCAAAACTAAATTGCATGCTGATTTCCTCCTATCTTTAAAACACAGGCAAAAGGCCGCTGCTATACAACTCCCCCACTGTATGATACATGGAATGTTCCGTCTCCAGCAGAATCATATTGTTCTCCGCCGCCACTGTCAACATCTCGTCTGTCGCCCGTTTTCCTCTGACGAAAAGGATACAGGAGACATCTGCCATTTCGGCCGTACGGATCGTTTGCAGATTGCATAGTCCGGTGATGAGAATTACTTCATTACAATCCACCGTCAGCACATCACTCATCAGGTCGCTGGCAAAAGCGCACTGCACTTCATGGTCTAGCTTATCGCTTCCGCATGCTACGGTCGCTTCGGTAAGTTCTTGTATCTGCTGAATCTTCATAATGTATGCAAGGTTTAATTTCGTGACGCCAATGTAAGAAATATTTTTTAATAGATACCTGTTAGTTTATATTAATTACTATCTTTGGTAGCAATAAATAAAATTCTAAAGTTATGTTTAGCAAAGAAACGTATATGGCCCGCAGGGCTAAACTGAAACAGACTATCGGTTCAGGTTTGTTGCTTTTCCTCGGAAATGATGAATCGGGTATGAACTATGCAGATAATACATACCACTTCCGCCAGGATTCCACCTTCTTATATTTCTTCGGACTTTCCTACGCCGGATTGTCTGCCATCATCGATATTGACAACGATAAAGAAATTATTTTCGGCGACGAACTGACCATCGATGCAATCGTATGGATGGGTACGCAGCCTACCCTGAAAGAAAAGAGTGAAGCTGCCGGTATAACCGAAGTTCGTCCGTTTAAAGAAATAGAAACTTATCTGAAAGCTGCACAGCAGAAGAGCCAGCGCGTTCATTACCTGCCTACTTACCGTGCCGAACATCAGATCAAGCTGTTCCAGTGGCTGGGTGTAGTACCGGGCGCAGAACAACCTTCCGTTCCTTTTATCATGGGTGTTGTTAACCAGCGTAATTATAAGACAGCCGAAGAAATCGTTGAAATAGAAAAGGCTTGTACGGTAACAGCCGATATGCATTTAACTGCCATGCGTACCGTTCGTCCGGGAATCCGGGAAAGCGAAGTGGCAGCAGCTGTTGCTGAAGTGGCTTTTGCAAACGACTATCAACTTTCTTTCCCTATTATTGCAACAATCAATGGCCAGACATTGCACAACCACGACCATAGCAATATGATTAAGAGTGGCGATATGCTGTTGTTGGATGCCGGTGCAGAAACGGAAATGGGTTATGCCGGTGATATGTCGTCTACCATTCCTGCCGACTCAAAATTCACTACCCGCCAGAAAGATATTTATGATATCCAGGTAGCTGCACACGAGGCTGCTGTGGCAGCACTGCGTCCGGGTATTCCTTTTGTAGATGTTTACGAGTTGTCTTGTAAAGTGATCATGGAAGGTCTGAAAGATCTTGGTTTCGTTAAAGGTGATCCGATGGAAGCAGTAAAGGCAGGTGCTCACGCTATGTTCATGCCGTGTGGATTGGGTCACATGATGGGATTGGATGTACATGATATGGAAAATCTGGGTGAAGTATATGTAGGTTACGACGGACAGCCGAAGAGTACGGAATTCGGCCGTAAGTCCCTCCGTCTGGGACGTAAACTGGAACCGGGTTTCGTTCTTACTATCGAACCGGGTGTTTACTTTATCCCTGAACTGATGGATTTATGGAGAGGCCAGAATAAGTTTACCGAATTTATCAATTACGAAAAACTGGTTACTTATAAAGATTTCAGCGGTATCCGTAACGAAGAAGATTACCTGATTACCGAAGACGGTGCCCGTCTGCTCGGTAAAAAGATACCTTTGCACACGGAAGAAGTGGAAGCACTGAGATAAGCATTATGCAGTTGCCTGGAATAAATGAACTTGTTTTATCACTCGTTCTTTACTCTACATAGTAGAAAACAACGTTCAAACTGTTCACCGTTCACCCATCAGAGGCTAATGCGTTGTAAAACAGTTAATAAAACGTTTAAAATACAGGTGAAGGGGTTCCTGAAAAGGTGAAGGGTTGGCTTAAACCCTTCACTTTCATTTTTTTCATATTACTTATTATTAGTACTTATACTTATGCCCATTAGTCCGTAAGTCAGGACCGATTAAGCCAAACATTATCTCCTATTCGCTTAACGACCTGGGTCGTTAAGCTTACCGAGCACCGTCATCAAGCTTACCGACAATGGTCTTTCAGTTTATAAGTTATAACTAAAGGATTAGTTGGTAGTAGGTTTAAAGATAATAGACAATAAGAGGAATAATAGAAAATCCCCGTAAAGAAGTTATTACCTTTCTTTACGGGGATTTTCTATTACTCCTTATCTTTCTTAATAAGCAAACATATCAGCGTTAACAGGTATTTCTTTACCATCGGCAGTCAGTACCTTCAATTGAAGCAGGCCGCCGTTGCTGTCGAAGTATTTCACCTGGATCGGATGCAAACCTTTCGCTAATGCTTTCTGGCCTACCACTTCACGCGGAGAGTGAGGGCCGTCATTATCGACAACCATTTCCCCGTCGATCGTCAGCGTACTTCCATCGTCGGACATCAGGTTGAAGGTGTAAATGCCATCTTCAGGGGCATTGAAATAACCGGATACAACCAGGCCGATGTTACCTTTTACATCAGCCGGGATAGTTACTTCAGACACTTCATAAGTGCCATTGACCGGAGCCTTTTCAATATCTGCACATTTATTGCCTTTGAACTCATGCCATACAGCCTGCAAACCTTTCTTTGAAGGAGTTGCTTCTACGGCCGGAGCATATTCGCTCTTGATATAACGGGTCTTTACGATATCGCCTTTCTTTCCGTTCGGACGGAAAGTGCGGAAGGTAAAGTCTGTTGTTTCCGTTACTTTGATCGGTTCTGTATACTGCGGAGACTCTAATGTCGGGATACTACCGTCGGTTGTATAATGGATTTCTGCACTCGGATCAAGACAAGTTATCGTTACGGTTCCTTCGCCAATGAAAGCATTCGTATTGTTGAAACCTTCCAGGTCCGGCATACGATAATTCACATTCATGATGTTCAGGCGCGGGAACTGTTTCACCATTCTTTCCTTGAAGCCGTCCCAGTTCTTTACGGAAGGATCGCTCCATGCCAGTTCGGCCATTGCCATCATACGGGGCATAATCATGTACTGTACCCGTTCGAACGACGGAATCCATTCACACCACAGATTAGCCTGAATACCCAGGATCAAAGCCTTTTGTGCATCATTCAACGATTCGAGCATCGGATTGAAGTTGTAAACGCCCGGCAGGGAATTTTTATCCTGTTGATAGTCGAAGTAAAAATTAGCGTTCGGTGAAAGGATAGCATGGTTACCTTGTGCCGTTGCATCAGGAACCGATTGCGGATGCCAGGTACGCCACCACATGATTGTTGCCGTCGGAGAAAGTCCGCCTTCCAGGATTTCATCCCAACCGATCATTTCTTTTCCGTTTTCGTTGAAGAATTTCTCCATATTATGAACGAACCAGGCCTGCAACTCTTCTTCTGTTTTCAGTCCGTTATCTTTCATCCGTTTCTGGCAATCCGGGCATTTCTTCCAGTTTGTCTTTTCCACTTCATCCGCACCCAGATGGACATATTTATAAGGGAAAAGAGGGATTATTTCGCTGTAAACATTTTTACAAAATTCAAGGGCCGAGTCTTTACCCGGACAAACCGGAGAAGAGAAAATAGATCCCCACCCTGTTTCATTGAAACAGGAAACACCTGAATAGTTGCTTACAGCAGCCAACATGTGTCCCGGCATATCCACCTCGGGAATTACATCGATACCACGAACGCCGGCATATTCCACGATCTCTTTAATATCATCCTGTGTATAGAAACCTCCATATAAAGTATCGCCCTGTGTTATACGTAACTTCCCGGCCGGTAATTCAAAGTCCGGATTATCCTCCGCTTTAGCCCGTCTCAAGCATTCGCGATCCTGACTGTTAAAGGTACGCCAGGCTCCTTTTTCCGTAAGCAACGGATATTTCTTTATTTCGATACGCCAACCCTGGTCGTCGGTCAGATGCCAGTGGAATTTGTTCAGCTTATAGAGAGCCATCATATCGAGCAATTCTTTCACTTCTTCTTTTGTTGAGAAATGACGTGACACATCCAGCATCATCCCTCTCCACCCGAAACGCGGTGCGTCTGTGATCTGGACGGCCGGAACACCCCAGGTAATATCCGCTACTACTTCCGGTGATTCGATCTCTGCCGGCAGAAGCTGGCGAAGCGATTCGATACCGGAGATTACGCCACCATATGTATTTCCTTTGATCTGAATTTTACCGGAAGACACATCCAAAGTATAGGCTCCTTCGTTTTGCCCTGCAATATCACTGACTGCAAGGGAAATGTCGCCATCTCCTTCGCGTACATTATATATATAGCCGGTTGCACGGGATAACAAGTCGGAAAGATAGTTGGCTGCCGGTAATAATTGTTTGTCGGCAACACCGATATTCATACCGTCTTTCAATGTGAACTCGCCATTGACATTCTTGATCTGTTTGGGGATAGGAATAATAGATACATCATGTGCCACAGGCGTTGTGGGCGAACATGCACTCAGCAATAATGCTCCGGTAAGGGAACAAGCTGCAAAAAATTGTTTGTACATTTTTATTGTGTTTATTTGTTTGGTAATAAATTGGAAGCAAAAATACAAAAAAAGAGCTGTTCTTGTTGGGTAGAACAGCTCTTTTTAAATAATAATCTACTGATTAAATCTTATTCATAACTTCAGCCAATTGATCCGGAGTTACATTTGCGGCAATGATCACTCCTTTGTCGTCTATCAGAAAGTTCTTCAAACCCTTTTGCAGGTTAAACTTTCCATACAACTCTGACTTTTTTCCCAGTTCTTCACGAAATTGCTTTGTGCCGCTAAGCTTGTCTGCCTTTACCGTCTCGGTAAAGATTGATTCTTTCTCGTCGAGAGAAACAGAATACATGGCAATTTTATCCGAACTTAGTTTATTAACTTCATTCCATAATTGAACGTTACGGGCTCGCGATTCAGCATCGTAAGCTGCCCAGAAATTCAGCAACGTGTAACGCCCGGAATGATTTTGGAAACTAATATTACTTTCATTTCCTAAAGACTCTATTCTCGGAGCCAGATCACCAGGATTAGTACCCACGGTAGGTCTCGCTTCTTTTGTAGCGGACGACATTGTTGCCAATGCAACCGTTACAATGAGAACATAAGCTCTTACCTTCATAATGTAATTTTTACGTTAAACTTAATCGGAACATAATCTCCTACGGATAATTACCGGTCTGCAGGCGGTTCTTTGTCAGTTTTCCTTTATGTCCGACTCCTGATTTTCAGGAAAGTAAACAAGTGCTTTTCCTTCGCTAAGGAATTGCGTTCTTGTTTTTAACGGTGGCAAAGATACAGGTAAAGAGTCTCTCCTTCCAAACGATATAACATAAATCGAGTGAAATACAAGGTTTTTTATATGTTTTATTGCATGAAAATCTAGGAAAATAGCTGTTTTATAGCAGGTGGTTAACAATAATTTGCTTTTAAAACAGGGGTAAAATAGATGTTATTTTAACATGAGAAGGAAAAACAAGAACATTAAGTCTGGTTTTAAGGAGATAAAGTCCGACTATAAATCGGACTTTATCTTAGTTTTGTTATTCTTTATAAGGAGAAGGCATAGGCATTCCCTCTTTTATATATTCATCGTAAACGATCGTCGGATGGTCTTGCAGTGATGTCGTATTATATTCCGCTTTGAAATTATCCCGACGGAAATTCTTCAACTTCAGGTTTTCCGTACTGTAAGTACGCAACGTTTCCTTTTTGTTTCCTGTCAATGAACTTTCCACAACTACGGAATCGAGAATGTTCATTTTGGGAGTCAATGTAGGTAGTAACGTCTGCTCCAGCAACCCGCGGTAAGCGCCGATATATTCACACCAGTAAGCGTTGCCTTGCTTAAAAACACGATACGTGTAGTTAGACCATGCTGTTCGGATGTGAATCTCATGTTCCCAGATTTCAATACATGCTTCTGAATCATAGTTAGGATCTTTAATCGTAACTCTTTCCAAGCCATGTGTTTTTTCAACTACTTTGGTTCGCCATTTGTCTGAATGCCGTATTTCGGCAATAATCTCAGGCAGCTTTTCCTTAATTTCAAACTGAATTTTCATCTCGATTTGCCTGCCAGTCAGGACTTATTAAGGTTGCCAGGTTCTAAATTAAATATAACGCGTCTCTAAAAATAACAATTTCATTTGAATTTTTGTTTATTTATATGGCGAAATTTGCATATAACTTGTTTACCTTTGCCTTATAAAACAAAAAACATGGGACTAAAAGACGAAATTATACTGATAAATATAAACGGGGCTGACCGCCCGGGTGTCACCGCCGCCCTTACCGAAATTCTGGCAAAGAATAATGCTGTCATTCTTGACATCGGTCAGGCTGATATTCATAACAACTTATCATTAGGTATTCTTTTCCAGAGTTGTGGAGGAAATTCAGGTGATATTTTGAAAGAATTACTCTTCAAAAGTTATGAATTGGATGTAAATATTCGTTTTAATCCTATTACAGAAGAAGAATATTCCAAATGGGTGAATATGCAGGGAAAGAACCGGTATATTATAACCATTCTGGGACGTATGCTGACGGCAAAGCAAATAGCGGGTGTCACTCGTATTGTTGCCGACCAGGGAATGAACATCGATGACATCAAACGTCTGACAGGACGTATTCCTTTGGATGAAAACTCACGGACTCCGAAGGCGAGTGTGGAATTTTCCGTTCGCGGCACACCGCGTGATAAAGAACTGATGAAGGCTGAGTTCATGAAACTCTCCTCCGAACAGGTAATGGATATCTCTTTCCAGGAGGAAAGTATGTATCGCCGTATGCGCCGTCTTATCTGTTTTGATATGGATTCGACCCTGATCGAAACGGAAGTGATCGACGAGTTGGCTATCCGTGCCGGTGTTGGCGACCAGGTTAAGGCTATTACGGAATCGGCTATGCGCGGAGAGATAGATTTCAGCGAAAGTTTCCGGCAACGTTGTGCCTTATTAAAAGGATTGGATGTCTCTGTTATGCAAGACATTGCAGAAAATCTGCCTATCACAGAAGGGGTTGATCGCCTGATGCGTATTCTTAAAAAGGTGGGCTTCAAGATCGCAATCCTTTCCGGGGGATTTACTTATTTCGGAAACTACCTGAAACAGAAATACAATATAGATTATGTATATGCAAACGAGCTTGAAGTGGTAGACGGCAAGCTGACCGGACGCCATATCGGAGATATCGTCGATGGTAAACGGAAAGCTGAATTGCTTCGTTTGATCGCTCAGGTTGAAAATGTGGATATCCGTCAGACCGTAGCGGTTGGTGACGGTGCCAACGACTTGCCTATGATCAGTATAGCAGGTTTGGGCATTGCTTTCCATGCGAACCCAAAAGTAAAAGCAACCGCCAAACAGTCGATTTCAACGATCGGGCTGGACGGAATATTATATTTCCTGGGATACAAAGATTCATATTTGGAAGAACAAATGTAATTTAAATAAAAGCGTTTATGATAAGACACATTGTAATGTTTAAACTGACAGAGTTTGCAACTCCGGCCGACAAACAGGCTAAAATGCAGGAAATTAAAACAGGTTTGGAAGCTTTGATCGACAAAATCGATGTATTGCGCATGATCCGTGTCGATTTCAACGTAAATCCGGAAGAAACCTGGGACGTTATTCTTACAACGGAACTCGATTCACTGGAGGATGTGAAGACATACGCAAACCACCCCGAACACGTAGCAGTCTCAAAGGGCATTATCGGTCCGGTAAAAGCAGACAGAGCTTGTGTTGACTACGAGTATTAATAAGGCATTATGAAAGATTTTGATATTGAAGAGCGGGTAAAAAACGCTGTTCAGAACTTTGAATCGGGATACAACTGCGCACAGTCTGTGTTCCTGGCCTATTCGGATGTTTTCGAACTGGATCTGAATATGGCAAAAAAAATGTCTGTCTCTTTTGGCGGCGGTGTAGGCCGGATGCGGGAAGTATGTGGAACGGTAAGTGCTATGGCTATGCTGGCCGGGTTTAAATATCCTGTATTGGACCAGAATGACCAGGAAGCCAGAACAAAGAATTACGCAATGGTGCAGAAAATGTCTAACATGTTTAAGGAAAAGCATGGTACGATTATTTGCCGCAGTCTTTTGCCTGCTGCTGAAGCCAACCAGACTGTTCCTACCCCTTCCGAAAGAACAAAAGAATATTATGCCAAACGTCCTTGCAGCAAATATGTGGCTGATGCAGCCCGGATAGCAGGACGAATGCTGAAAGATGAATTGGATTGATGGCTCAGGCCATCAATCTTATTTGAGAAACATACCCCAGGGTTCTTATTTCACTGAATAAGTTCATGTAAGATGATTGTGCCTTAACATTTACTTTATAGGTGATGATCGCCTTATTCAGTTCATACATAGATTCAAACGAAACACTTACGATATAAATGTTTTTCCCTTCCAGTATTTTACGGACTGCTTTCAGATCCGGAGTCGACGTTGTACAAATAATTGTCAATATTTTATTTACACCGTTCAGGAACATCCTTCTTTCAAGTCTTTCCAGGCTGACTAATATAACGAGTGTCAGTCCCGTACCAATTAATGCCGGAACATACATCCCTGCTCCCACAGCCAGTCCGATAACTGCAACGACCCAGATACAAGCCGCCGTAGTCAGTCCGTGAATACTTCCGTGACTCTGCATAATAGCCCCCGCTCCCAGGAAACCGATTCCGGTAAGTACCTGTGCCGCAATACGTCCCGGATCTCCATTCAGAAAGTCAGGATAACATTGGGGTATCCAGATGGAAATAAGCATGGCTGCCGCTGAACCCATACAAATCAAGGTAAAGGTGCGCATTCCAGCCTCACGACGACGAAACTGGCGTTCTATACCAATAACAGCTCCCAGCAAAAAGCTGACAAATAGTTTTACAGCCGCAGTAGCCGGTGTAATGGTTGTATTTTGGAGTATCTCGTTAATTTGATCAAGCATATTTATTTTCCGTTTTAGTTATTGGCAAATATAGCTAATTATTTGAATATCTCTATATACTTGCCGGGATGGTATATCAGATAAGATAAAGACTTCGGAATTTCAACTATTTGGGGTAAATTTGTCGCATAAAAAAGTGGTATATGAAACAAACATTGAAAGAAAACGGAGGCCTTCCTCCATTGATATTATGGACATTATCTATTGTAGCCGGCATTTCGGTAGCCAACCTTTACTATAATCAGCCACTTCTGAACATGATACGTCAGGATCTCGACGTATCCGAATTTACCACCAATCTGATTGCTATGATTACACAGATTGGTTATGCATTGGGCTTATTGTTCGTTGTGCCATTGGCTGATATGTATAAACGTAAAACGATCATTATTACCAACTTCACTATCCTGACCGTATCATTGCTGAGTATTGCTTTGGCTCCCAATATTCAGATCATTCTTATTGCATCCTTGTTTACAGGAATCTGTTCAATGATACCGCAAATATTTATTCCTATAGCAGCTCTTTACTCCAAACCGGAAAATAAGGGACGAAATGTAGGGTTGGTAGTTTCCGGATTGCTTTCCGGGATATTGGTATCGAGGGTAATAAGCGGGCTGGTCGGTGACCTGTTTGGCTGGAGGGAAATGTATTATATTGCAGCTGGCCTGATGGTTGTATGTGGTATTGTCGTAATTACGGTTCTGCCTGATATACAGCCTACTTTTAAAGGGAAATACTCGGAACTTATGAAATCCTTGTTTTCGCTGTTGAAAGAATTCCCCTCTTTGAAGATTTATGCAATCCGGTCCGGATTCGCATTCGGTTCTTTTCTGGCCATGTGGTCGTGCCTGGCATTTAAGATGGGACAGGCTCCTTTTTTTGCAAATAGCGATGTTGTCGGGATGTTGGGACTTTGCGGGGTAGCCGGGGCTTTATCGGCTTCACTTGTAGGTAAATATGTGAAAAAAGTGGGTGTCAGGCGTTTTAATTTCTGGGGATGCGGGTTGATCCTGTTTTCATGGTTATTGCTTTATTGGGGTGGAAACTATTATACTTCTATTATAGCAGGTATAATTATTATCGATATAGGTATGCAATGTATCCAGTTAAGTAACCAATCAAGTATTTTTGAATTATGTCCGTCTGCCTCAAACCGGGTCAATACGATCTTTATGACTACTTATTTTGTAGGAGGTTCGTTAGGCACATTTTTTTCCGGTACGGCTTGGCAGATGTTCGGTTGGGCAGGAACAGCCGGCGTTGGAGTATTACTATGTTGCGCCTCTTTAAGTGTGACTCTGCTGGCGAAGAAATAAAAACGGAGAGGTTTATCTGGGTAAGCCTCTCCGTTTTGTTTATCAACTTATATTGATTACTTTACTTTCGAAATTTCAATAACCCGGCTTGTCAGTTGCTTGCCCGAGAACACTGGAATACCCACTTTCATAAGCAGTTCCCCGGAAAAAGTCTTTCCGTTGCATCTCAGGATAGACTCTGTACCCGGCACCAGGTTGATTTCCTTTACTTCATACTGTGTCTCAGGATTCAATCCCTGCAGACGAACCGGCTGTAAAATCTCACCGTAACGGGGATGAACATCAAATGCAAAAAGAACAGCCTTATCTGTTGTTTCATTAACATACATAACTGCTGAATGATTGCCGTCATAAGGAGAGACCAAACGATACAGGTCACCGTCCATAAGCGCACCACTTAAGCGATTGAAATTCTTAACCGCTCCTCTACAATACTCTTGCTCTGCCGGAGTCATCTCATGAGTGCGGATATCAAATCCGAGTTTACCCATCATGGCCACATCAGTACGGAACTTTATACTGGCACTCTTATTCCAGCTTGTAACATGTGCAGCCATTGTCTTTGAAGGAAAGAAATGAGAATATCCCCATTGGATAAAGATACGTTCAACAGGATCGGTATTATCGCTCGGCCAGAATTCCGTGAAATACTTCAGAGCTTCATAATCGGTACGTCCACCACCACCGGAACAAAGCATCATCGGCAGGTTTGGATATTTGGCCTTAACACGTTCAAGCACATTATAGAATCCTCTTACATGTTCGATATAAAGATGAGATTGTTGATCTTTCAGATACGGAGAATAAATATTAGTGATCGGACTGTTACAATCCCATTTGAAATAGGCGATACCCGGATATTTTGTCATCAGGTTGTCGACAATTCCAAATACATAATCCTGCACTTTCGGATTACTAAGATCCAATACAAGCTGGTGTCTGAAATAATATTCGTCTCTGTTTGGCAAATGAATGACCCAATCTTTATGTTTTTCATACAATTCGCTCTTCGGATTAACCATCTCCGGCTCGATCCACAAACCGAATTTAATGCCTTTATCTGTTGCTTCCTTCACTAGTTTACCGATACCGTTCGGTAATTTTTCTACGGTTTCTCCCCAGTCTCCTAATCCCTGACGATCGCTGCTACGGGGATATTTGTTGGCAAACCAACCATCATCCAATAGGAACATATCGACACCCAACTCCTTCGCTTCATCCATGATATCGACCAGCTTGTCTTCATTAAAATCGAAATAGGTAGCTTCCCAGTTATTCAGTAAAGTAAGACGTGATTTATCTCCATCTTTTACCTGATATTTGCGAGCCCATTTATGAAAATCACGACTGGCTTTACCCTTTCCTTCAGCACTGAAGGTAAAAATAAATTCAGGGGTACGGAATATCTCATTGGGTTTTAGTGAATATTCTGATGCATAGTCATTTATACCGGATAGGATACGTAATTTGTTTTCGTTGTCAACCTCGAATGTAAAACGAAAATTTCCAGTCCAACCGATCGTTCCGAAAAGAACTTCTCCTTCATTTTCCCTGGCATTTTCTTTCAGAGACAATAAAAAGAATGGGGAATTAAACATATTTGCACGGCTTCCAAGCTTTGTATCCAATACTTTTTTCCCAAATGAAAGTTGTTGTTCGGTCATATTTACTTCATGTGCCCAATCCCCAGCAAATTCAGTCAGGAAGTATTTTTCACTATTCATATGGAGAAGTGAAGAAGCATAGTTATATAGTGTAACGGGCTTTTTCTCCTGGTGCGAAATCTCTGTAAAAGATTTGATGATATTTTCTTTTGCATAAGAAACAAAGTGAAGATCGACGGTTACAGGGTATATGTCATCCTTAAGTTTGATGATTGTTTCCGTTACGTCCGGCTGAATTTGTTTAGTCTCATAAGAGATATATTTTAGCAATAAAGAAGGGTTACCATCATTATGCAAAACACGGATAGCCGGTTCAAAATAGTCTTCCATACCATGTGTAAGATAGGCTTCACCACCCAGAGGCAGTTGATCGATATCACTATTGAACCGGAGCTTCTGGCCTAGATACGATTGATATAAACGGCCATTGTTACCAACCTTATATATAAGGCTGATATTATCGGTCGAAATTGGAATAATAACGTTGTCACCTGCTTTTAGCGACATAGATATGACCAGTAGGCATATCAAAGAGAATAGTCTGTTTTTCATGTTCTTTTTTTACTTGATTGTGGTCTATATTTTACTAAAACGAAGAAAAGTGCCTGTTTTGGTTATAACAGACACTTTTCTTATTGAAATATCATATTTCTAAAGCTCCAATAAGTTCTCTCGCGGATTTAAATCCATGTCTGTCGAGATACTCATTCATACCGTCAATCACTTTTATCGATACGGTTGGATCAACAAAATTGTAAGTTCCGATCTGTATCGCCGTGGCCCCGGCCAACATAAATTCCACCGCATCCTTCCAGTTTGAAATACCTCCTAAACCGATGACGGGTATCTTTACCGCCTTGTATGTTTGCCATACCATCCGGAGGGCAACCGGCTTCACACAGGGACCGGACAGACCACCAGTTATTGTAGATAATATAGGTTTACGCTTCTCTGCATCAATAGCCATTCCAAGCATGGTATTGATAAGCGAAACAGAGTCTGCACCTTCGGCTTCGACTGCTTTTGCAATCTCAGTTATATCGGTTACATTAGGAGAAAGTTTTACAATAAGGGTCTTGGGATAAACCTTACGAACCGCCTTCACAACTTCGGCCGCACCGCAGGTCGTTACGCCAAAAGCCATACCGCCTTGCTTCACATTCGGGCATGAAATATTGAGTTCGATAGCCGGAATTTTATCCAGTCCTGCTATCTTTTCTGCACATTCCACGTATGTTTCGACAGACGATCCACTTACATTTACGATCATATTTGTGTCAATATCCTTAATTGAAGGATAAATGTGATCCACGAAATATTGGGCTCCTTTGTTTTGCAGACCTACTGCATTCAACATCCCGGAAGGTGTTTCCGCCATACGGGGATACAGATTTCCTTCGCGTGGTTGGATGGTTGTTCCCTTTACAAAAATACCACCCAGTCTTGAAATATCCATAAAGTCTGAATATTCGACTCCGTATCCAAATGTACCCGAAGCAGTCATTACCGGGTTTTTCAACTGCAAATTACCTATGTTTACATTTAACTCAGCCATGTCAATTTCTCTATATTAAATACAGGACCTTCAGTACAAACACATACATGACCTTCTTTTGTATTCTCCACACAGCATAGGCAAGCACCTATACCACAGGCCATTGTATTTTCAAGCGAGGCTTCGCATGTGATCGATTCAGTAGCGGCATATCTGGCAACAGCTACCATCATCGGCTTCGGTCCACATGTGTAAATTCTATCAAAATGAATGTTTTTCAATACGGAATGGTTTGTTACATAGCCTTTTTCACCGAGAGAACCGTCTTCGGTAGTTATGTGAACAGTTCCTATCTTCGTAAACTCATCCAGTTGTAATACATCATCCTTAGAGCGTGCTCCTAACAGGAATACAGGTTCAAAACCGGCATTCTTTAAGGCTGATCCCAAACATAGCATCGGAGCAGTACCAACACCACCACCAATCAACAGAAACTTCTGATTTTTACTTTCACCGGTAGGAATTGTAAAACTGTTACCCAACGGCAACATAATATTAACAATATCTCCCGGACGGTATTCTGCCATACGACGTGTTCCATCGCCAACCAACTGGATAAGCAACCACAATTCATTGGTTGTTCTATCTATAAAGTTAATTGAAATAGGTCGGCGAAGAAATGTTGTAGGAGAGTTATCCACCAGCACCTGAACGAACTGACCGGGAAGCATTTCCGGCAAAGTATCGTCGCTGGTTAATTTTAGCAGGCAATAATTTTTATGAAGGCGGTTGTTTTCAGTAACCTTCATATCTAACATGTACTTCTTCATATAATATGATTACTCAATTTCTATACAAAGATACATGAATAAGATGTATATAGCAATGCTGACCTAGTCTTTCTTGTTTTTTTCAGGAGTAAAAGTCTCAAATGTATTATCTGAATAGAATATCATTATTTTACTCACATTTCTGGATGGTTGTTCAGGAAGCACAATTTGTTCTATTACAGGCTGTTTAGGCATATTTACAGGTGTCTCAACCCTAATTTCCTTGCGATATTCCGGAGAATCCGATAGAATGGACGGTTTTATCGTCGTATTTGTAAACAAATCGGGCTCAGTTAACACATGTTCGCGCATCATATTGCCTTTGCCGAATAAAAGCCAGTCGGAATCTACATACGTAAACCGTTCCAGAATTTTTACCAGCACATCCAGGCTGGGATTATTTCTACCGGATATAATATGTGACATAGCTGATCGCTGGATACCGATTGCTTCGGCAAATTTGGAAGGAGTTAGTCCTTCATGTTCCATTACTGCTAAAATACGATCTTTCATAATCAAAATATGGATTATATATCAAAAATAGCTGCCAATATGACTGTTTACAAAAATTCAATACAGAATTAAACCATGACACAAATATAACATATTATTTCCAATTGTGCAATTTATATTTATAATCATGAACGGATAGAATTGTAACCACAGATAAACATTTGTATCTGATACGTTTGTAAACCTATACAAAATGGCACAAAACAAGGTTAAAGCAGTGTTAATGAATTTATATAATAAATACCTGTTGTATAATGGATTATCACATCATTTATTGTAAAATAAAGAAGCTATTTCACATTTATATACGGAATCATTGACAGGAATTAATGTATACAATTAATACACCGGGGTAATGAGCTGGTTTTTGATATATTATCATATATATTTACTGTAACAGTATTTAAACCTATTTTCATTGATTTATATTAGTAATGTATACTGAAACATTTGTATCGCCACTCTATATGACACAAAAGTAACTTTTAAAAGTATTTAAATGTATACATATCTTTTTGATTACAAATGTTTCACTTTGAATATTGTACACATTTATAAATTAGCATCTTTTACTTAGAGGGCCCCACTGTCAATATGTCTTGTTTTTTGTTACAACTCTTTCTCTACGTGATATGCTTTTGTATCCTACACCCTAAAAGCTTATTTTTTCGTGATATTTGTAAACAACTATACGAGAAGATATAAATATTAAATTCTCAAAGGGGTAAAACACAGGTGAAATCATTGAAAAACAAGATAGGCACCCTGCTTTTTTATGTTCGAAAATCTGACTGTTCTAGAAAAATAAGGACAAAAAGCCGTTGTTAGGACTTGTTACGGCCAGAAAAGAAAAAACTGCACATGGCGAATTCTGAAGTTATCGCCATGTGCAGTTTACACTACTGATTCTATTTTTAATGAAGTATTTTATATAATAATTCTTTGAGTAAATCAGCATCCGATACAGAAGAATTGTCTACTCCTTTTGATCTGGCATCGGTTGTTCGAATGTCGCTGATCAAATTAAAAACTTTCATGGCCGGATAATTTCTTAATCCAGTCATATAATCCTTCACCTGAAAAGTTCCCCTTAAACCTAAAGCCGTCATTAAACCAGCTTCCGATCTGTCCTTTGTATAATAACAGATCAACAGGTTTGAGAAATAATTAAAAATTACAGGAAGGGTCATCTGTATCGGATTACTTTTCGGATTCTTTTCGAAATACTGAACAATCCGGTTTGCTTTTAATATGTCCTTTACTGCAATCGCTTTTATTAACTCGAAGTTATTGTATTCTTTACTTATTCCAATATTTTGTTCGATCAACTCCGGAGTGACGCGTTTTGAGGCCTTTTCAGGCAAGATCAGTGCCAGCTTGTCCAATTCCTTACTTAGGCGGCTTAAATCGTTACCAAGGAAGTCGGAAAGCATTTGAGCAGCCTTTGGATCAATCCCGATGGAATGCTGTTGCATAAACGAAACGATAAACGCCGGCATTTTATAATCCGGTATTTTTTTCGATTCAAACAAAACGCCTGTTTTTTCAGTCGCTGCAGCCAGTGACTTTCTTCTGTCCAGGTTCTTATATTTGTAATTAACAACCAGTACCGTCGAATTAAGTGGATTTTTGACATAGTTGGTAAGCAATTCTATGTCGCGGACCAGTTGTGCTTCACGTACGACTACCAACTGATATTCCGACATCATCGGAAACCGACGGGCTGCATTTATAATCATAGCCGCATCCGTATCGGCCCCATACATTACCATTTGATTGAAATCCCGCTCAGATTCACCCAACACATTTTCTATGAGCAGATCTGTTATCCTGTCCATAAAAAAAGGTTCTTCGCCCATTAATATATAAACGGGCTGAAACTTTTTAGCAACGATATCCCGGCATATTTCCTCAAACGTATTTTCTTTTTTTGCCATAATAAAGCATTAAATATTACCAACTGAACCGAATATGACGGACTGTTTTTTTATCATCTATAATTTGATGAAGGGCTTCTATCCCTAATTTTACATGTTCCGGAGCAAAATTGCGGGTAACTGCCCGGTCGCTTGCCTCTGTTTTAACCCCATCTTCTTCTAAAGGTTTATCTGATATCATCAATAAAGCCCCCGTTGGAATTTTATTGGCAAAGCCTGCCGTAAGCAAGGTTGCTGTTTCCATATCGATACCGGTGGCATGCGTACGCTTCAGATATTCCTTGAATGAAGTGTCGTATTCCCAAACACGGCGGTTTGTTGTATAAATCGTACCGGTCCAATAATCTTTTCCCTGGTCGCGAACAGCAGAGGAAATAGCACGCAACATTGAAAATGCGGGAAGCGACGGAACTTCTGCCGGCAGATATTCGTTGGAAGTTCCTTCACCACGGATTGCAGCGATCGGCAAAACATAATCACCCAGATTATTGGCTTTCTTTAGTCCACCGCATTTACCGAGAAACAGAACCGCAGTTGGACTAACAGCCGACAACAAATCCATGATCGTTGCCGCATTTGCACTTCCCATTCCAAAGTTAATAATGGTAATGCCTTCGGCCGAAGCATTCGGCATAGAGCTTTTCAACCCAAGTATCGGGACATTAAAATTTTCAGCAAATAGCTCGACATATTTGGTAAAGTTTGTGAGTAAGATATACTTATCAAAATCTTCCAGCCTACGCTCGGTATAACGAGGTAGCCAATTTTCAACGATTTCTTGTTTTGTTTTCATAAATCATTACCTTTGAGGGTAGAATTATAGTGTATAATATAAACGACAAATATAATAAATGCTATCATTAAACCTGCCAACATTCGCAGCGAAAGTAAAGGAAAAAGACGGGAAACCTGTTATATTCGATCCTGTACGCCGCAAATATGTAGCTCTGACGCCCGAAGAATGGGTGCGTCAGCATTTTGTCAATTATCTGATAACAGACAAAGGATATCCGAAAGAACTTCTGGCGAATGAAGTTCCCCTGAAACTGAATGGAACATCCAAGCGATGTGATACAGTTGCATATAACCGTTTTTTAGCTCCTTTAATGATTGTGGAGTATAAAGCCCCCACCATAGAGATAACGAAGGCTGTTTTCGACCAAATAGTACGTTATAACATGGTATTGCGCGTACGTTACCTGACAGTCAGTAATGGCATCAACCATTTTTGCTGCAAAATCGATTATGAAAACCTTACTTATTCTTTTTTGGATGGGCTTCCCGAATATGGGATTCTGGAAGTCTGAAAATTGAAAGGAAAAGGCAATAACATCATTCTTATTTACCTGAAAAGGGTACAGATAAACAAGTATTTAGTTTCTTCCACAAAGCCTCTCCCCTTATCCTTCAGCATATCTCTGCCGGATAAGGGTTCATCCCCCCAATCGGTACCTGGAATTTTTTATCAGATATTTGCTACATGATGTATGAGGAATAATGATCATTTTATCCCCTGCAAAACTGTCCTGCTTCCCCGCAAAAACAGAATCAGAAATAACCGGAATAATACAAATCACATTATTAATTCGAGGTAGTCGGTTTATCTTACCGGCCAATACCGGCAAACACAAAAAAAACAATACTCCAAGGAGCATAGCTATCCAAAAATCAGAAGTATATATGGTGATAAAAGAATGTAACATTTCCGTATATTAAGAATTATACGGAACAAACATAGCAATATTTATTTAAAAAACAAACTTTTGTCGAATAAATATTGCTATTATGAGTAGTTTTCTTAAAAAAGGTCTATAACGCGTATGCTGTTCTGTCGCGATATATTTCAATAGAGTCAATTCGCTGTGTATCTGTTTTTTGAATATACACGGAATTGTCAACACCATGGATAGGCTGCTGAATCTCTTCTTTTTCATTGAAAAGAAGAGAATAACCTAGTATTACTGCGAAAAAAGATAGAATCAACAACTTCATAATCTTGCTCAATTTTATGTCTATATTAGCTAAGATGTAATAAGAACGGAAAATGCTGCATGATATTACAAAAAAAGGGAAGAAAATATTATTTCTTCCCTTTTTATTTATTGAGGCTTGTAAATACCTACTGTTTTATGCACCAAAATCATCGAAGTGTAACATTTCGCGAGGTACACCCAGGTTGTCAAGCATATTTTCTACCGCTTTCGACATCGGGCCCGGACCACACATGTAATATTCGATATCTTCCGGAGCTTCGTGATCCTTCAGATAAGTATCGTAAATTACCTGGTGAACAAAACCAGCTGTATACTTCACGCCTGCTGCATCAGCTGCTGGATCAGGACGGTCAAGTGCCAAATGGAATTTAAAGTTCGGGAATTCTTTTTCTATTTCCAGGAAGTCCTGCAGATAGAATACTTCATTCAATGCACGAGCACCATAGAAGTAAGACATCTTACGATCTGTAGTCTTCAATGTCTTAGTCATATGCATGATCTGAGCACGCAACGGAGCCATACCGGCACCACCGCC
>OGPA01000511.1_pt1 | contig 39931 bp, 31 predicted proteins | sample 1552841 | NCBI WGS metagenome assembly OGPA01 (sample SAMEA2579916, study PRJEB22360) | human gut metagenome
GGATAAACGCTGAAGGCATCTAAGCGTGAAGCCCCCCTCAAGATGAGATATCCCTACGTAAGTAGTAAGACCCCTTGAAGACGACAAGGTAGATAGGGCAGAGGTGGAAGTGCAGTAATGCATGGAGCTGACTGTTACTAATAGGTCGAGGGCATAACCAAAGCAGTGATAGGTAAATGGATGATGGTGTTGGTTTTAACTGTATGTAGTTTTGAAAGTATATAAAATATGGATAGGAATGAGGAGCAGTGCGAAAGCACTGTTTTTTTGTTGCACAAACCTGACAAACGGCATCAGTGCCTGCACGAGATGCAATTTGCCGGGGAGTAAGAACAGCAGTTTTATATCAGTGATCGAATTTAATATAGTTCCGAATCATATAAAAATACCATTTGTCTGATACAGATTTAACAAGTGAAACAAGCCTTTTATTTGCTATAATATAATGAGCTACAAATATTTTTAGTAAAGGGGAAAAAAGATGAAAAAGGTGAGAAAGTACAGGAAACTGCTGAGCAGTCTGCTGATCTTCACATTGATCCTTTCAATGGGAAGTGGAGTTTTTGCAGCAAAGTCAGCAGGAGCTTTCGCAAAAGAAGCAGATCAGTACAAAATTTACCCAATTCCGCAATCTGTGACATATGGAAATAGTAGCTTTATCATGTCAGAGGATGTGAATGTTGTTGCAGAAGAAGGGATTGACAAGTACACTGTCAACTTCCTGAAGGAAGTACTTGAGAAGAATGACCGGACTATGAATCTATCAGAAGATATAGTTTCCGGTAAGACAAATATTCTTCTCGGAGTAAAAGAATCAGGCGGGGTAGCAGATACGTATGTTGCGGATCATATCACAAGAGGGACAGCAGATTTATTTGAAAAAAATGATCCGTATCTTTTAAGTGCAGATACAGACAGTGACGGAAATGAAGTCATTGCAATCGTAGGAAAAGATACAGACTGCACTTTTTATGGAATTGCAACATTACAGATGATGCTTTCTTCTTTTAATAATAAGGAAGGAAAAATTCTGGATGTTCAGATTGAGGACTATGCTGGTGTCGCATTCCGTGGATTTATCGAAGGATTTTATGGCGGATGGGATTATGCATCCCGTGCGAGTCTGATGCGTTTTGCAAGAGATGTGAAGATGAACAATTATGTTTACGCATCAAAGACAGATGTATATCATACATCAAAATGGAATGAACTGTATCCACAGTCTGACATTGATCAGATCAAGGAACTGGTAGAAGTAGGAAAGGAGACGAAGTGTTATTATGCATGGTCTGTACATCTTTCCGGATTCTTTAATGGATTAGATACATCGAATGAAGAGGCGTACAATACCCGTTATAATCAGCTTACAGCAAAATTCCAGCAGTTGTATGATGCGGGAGTCCGTAAGTTTGATATTCTGAATGATGATTTTGGAAAGGGTTCTCATGCGGATGTAGTTGCACTTCTGAACAAACTTACAAAAGAGTTTATTGAGCCAAAAGGATGTAAACCACTGACGTACTGTCCACAGGGGTATAATGAGGTGTGGTCAAAATGGTCATCCAATGCATCAGAGTTGGAGACATTAAAGGGGCTGGATCCTTCTATCAGTATTTACTGGACAGGAGCAGATGTAAACTCGCCGATTACGCAGAGTACGATTGACTACGTGAAAGAAAAGTCAGGGCATGAAGCATGTTTCTGGATCAATTATCCGGTCAACGAACATGCCAAGTCAGGAATCTATCTTGGCGATATTACTTATTATGCAAGAGATGGTGTAACGGGAATGGCAGGTGCGGTATCCAATCCATCCCGATTCGCTGAGAGTAATAAAGTCGGCTTATTCCAGTTGGCAGCGTTATTCTGGAATAACAAAAACTATTCTGAAAATGCTCAGACTGTTTGGGAAGATGCTTTCCGTTATCTTGAGCCGGAAGTAGAGGATTCCTATTTTAAAATTGCAAGCAATGTATCCAACTGCCCGCATTCCAGCCGTATTGGCAATGGATTCCCGGAGTCAGAATATCTGAAGGATACACTGGCAAGTGTTCTGAATAAGATCAACAGCGGTGCTGCACTGAAAAATGATTCTGAAGTTGAAAGTCTTATTTCAGAAATGGATAAGATTGTTGCAGCAGTAGCAGATTTTAAAGAAAACTGTACAAATACAAAGCTGGTTCAGGAACTGAATCCATGGCTCAGTTCTCTGAATGATGTTGCTACAGGAATTAAGGCGATTCTGAAGTCCGCACAGGCACTTCAGGAAAATGATGCAGAAGAGGCATGGACGAATTTCGGTACAGCAGCAAAAGCATTGAATATGTGGAACACTTATAATACAGGTGACGGAACAACAAAGGCAGAGGCGGGAAGCAAGCGTCTTCAGCCATTTTTATCAGAAGTTACGGCTTATGTAAAAAATAATCTGACCCCGTTAATGGATTCATCCAATACAGACTTTACACCAAAGTTCTATGCAGTACTTGGTGGAACAAAGAGAACAGATGATGCCCAGTCAGCGAAGATTTTTGATGGGGATGAGACTACGGCAGGATTATGGAATACCGTTCAGAAGACAAATGATTATTATGGTGTAGATATGGGACGTGTACTGAATGTGACGGATATTTCTATCCTTCAGGGATCCAATGATACAGACCATGATTATTTCCATAAAGCCATTTTGGAATATTCCGAGAACGGAGAAGACTGGACGCAGATTGGTGAACAGTATAATGATACTTTAAAAATTGAGCGGAGTGATCTGGATATTACTGCAAGATATGTCAGACTTCGTCTTGCAGCGACAGGAACATCTTCCAAGGCGGACTACTGGACACATGTCAGAGAGTTTACAGTCAATAAAAAAGAAGTACAGGGAGAGCGGATTTATACAAATGTGGATTCCCTGAAGCAGACAGCACTGACTGTGCAGGGAAAAGAGTACAGTGTAAGAAATCTTACAGATCTTACCCTGAATGCAGGAGAGTATGTTGGAATTAAAATGACAGCTCTGACCTCTGCCTCTGCGATTACTGCAGAAGGAACCGGGCTGGATCAGTTAGCTGTCCAGTATTCCACAAATGGGGTACAGTGGAGCGGACAGGCTGATTTTACAGCACCTGCAGTTCTCAGATACATAAGAATTGTGAACAATACAGACAGTGCAGTGACCTGTGATCTTGAAAAACTGGGAGTGACAGCAGAAAATCTGAAGATGAATCCGAGTGTTCTGGAGCATAGTTTTACGAATGCACTGAAAGAGGGAAAATGGGATAATCTTTTTGACGGAGATCGTTCCACTTATGCATGGACGAATGAAGCACAACAGAACGGAGATTATCTTATCATTGATCTCGGTGCGACAGTTGCTTTGTATGATGTCAATGTGGTGACAGGAGATGGAAATCCGAGATTTTATAATGCAGTACTTGAATATTCAAAAGATAAGACGAACTGGACGCAGATCGGTTCAGTAGCGAACGATAATTCAGAATTTGTTGTACCGTATCGTTTCCTTAAGGGAAATGCACAGGGAGCAGATGCAAAATATATCCGGATCCGTCTGACCGGCAACAGCGGATATTATCTGAAGATCCATGAAGTAGAGATCAATAAAGAAGTCAGCCAGGATGCGGGAGAGGCAAGTGAAGTAGTCAGCAGTATCAGCGGAAATGCAGAAAAATGCGTGGACGGAGATATTTCCAGTGTATTTACAGCATCAGCGGCAACTGTGGATGGTGATTATCTGGAATACAGACTGACAGAGAATACAAAGCTTCGTTCTTTCTCAATCCTTCAGGATGCGGCAAATATATCTGATGCAACAGTGAAAGTACTGACAAAAGATGGTTATGAGAAAGTAGGAACATTTGATAAGAGTGCTAAGAAATTCGATGTTTCAGAAGATGAGAATATCTTTGCAATCCGTCTGGAGTGGACAGCAGGCAGGCAGCCATCTATCTATGAGATCTTTACAGACAAAGCAGGAAAGGATACCGATGACATCGGTGAATATGTACCGCATATCATTTTAGATGGAGACGAAGAAGAGACGGAGTCCAATATTGCACTGAATAAGACAGTGACCGTTTCAGGTACAGAAACTGCAAGTGTAGTACCATCAGCCTGTGTAGACGGAAATGAGAGTACCAAATGGGACAGTAATGTGCTGAAAGGATCTAATGCTCCTGCAGGGGCAACTGCATGGGTTTATGTAGATCTGGGTGAGACAAAGACCAGCATCATCAACAGCATGACCATGAAATATTTTAATAAAGTTTATCCGACAGCTTCTCAGATCCAGGTTTCTAACGATCATGAAAACTGGATCACAGTAAAATCTCTGTCAAAGAATGCAGGACTTACAAACCAGACAGATACTTATGAGACAGAGACACCATTGTCTGTCAGATATGTCAGACTTCTCTTTACTGAAATCAACAGCCAGGCAGCAGGAAATGCGATCGGTCTGAAAGAGTTTGAGATTTATGGTATTCAGAGCGAAGCAAAGTATCAGGTTGAGGCAGCAGAAGCTGTAGAGGGAATTACGGTAGACAAAGGAACAGAAGCAGCAGATCTGAATCTTCCGAAACTTGTCAGTGTACAGTTGAAGCGTAACGGCTCTGAAACTGCAAAGACAGTGCAGATGCCGGTTGTATGGAATACAGAGAATTATAATGCAGCGGCAGATGGTGTCTATACACTGGAAGGAATCATTTCATTAAATGGAACAGTTCAGAACACTGCGGATGTAAAGGTACAGGTTGCCGTGACAGTAGGAAGCGGACAGGCAGCACCGGATAAGACAGAGCTTGCGGCAGCAATCGCGGCAGCAGAAGAAATTGACCGGACACTTTATACAAAGACTACGGCAGCAGAATTTGTAGCAGCTTATGAGAGTGCAGTAGCCGTCAATGAGTCAGAAGATGCAGATCAGGCTGCGATTGATGAGGCAAAAGAGGCTCTGCTCGCAAAGAAAGATGCATTATTATTAAAGATTACGACAGAAAAAGAAAATCTTTCCCTTAATAAGCCGGTAACGGTTTCGGGAACGACTAACGGAAGAAAAGAGAACTGTGTAGACGGGGATGACAGTACGAAGTGGGACAGCAATCTGATCAAAGGAAGTAACGCTACCGATACGAAAGCATGGGTAGTGATCGACCTGGGAGAGGATTCAGCAAACCTGATCGATAAGATCACTGCAAAATACTTTAATAAAGTTTATCCAACGCAGTATGAGATCCAGGTATCAGATGATAATGAAAACTGGACAACCGTAAAAGCTCTTTCTAAAGAAGCAGGACTGACCGGACAGACGGATGTGGTTGAATTTGAGCAGCCGGTAGCCGGCAGATATGTAAGATTTTATTTTACAGAACTGAACAGTGAAGCTTATGGTGACGGCATCGGAATCAATGAGATCACAGTAGAAGGAAGAAAGATCAATGAGACAGCAGCAGTGACAGGAGTTCCGGCACTGAATCAGATTGAAGTAGCGAAAGGAACGACAGCAGAGGAGATCCGTGATCAGCTTCCGGCAACGGTCACTGTAAAAGTAACAGTAGACGGAGTAACCGAACCAGTTGATGTAGTCCTTCCGGTTCAGTGGGATCTTTCAGCATATTCCGGTGAAAAGGATGCAACCTATACACTTCAGGGAACACTTGTAACGCAGGGAACGATTGCAGAGGCAGCAGAACTTCCGGCGGAAGTGACTGTAAAAGTTGGAACAGGCGAAGAAGTGGTAGTCAATAAAGAAACACTCAGAACAGTACTGGAAGCACTGGAAGAAAAAGATCTGTCAGGATATACAGAAGAGTCCGTTGCGGCATTGCAGGCAGCGTTACAGACAGCAGAGGCAGTGCTGGCAGATGAGAGTGCAGATCAGGCAGCAGTAGATCAGGCACTTGCAGCATTGCAGGCGGCAAAAGAGGGATTGAAAGTAAAAGACAATTCAGGCAAAGACGATTCGGGCAAAGACGATCCTGGTAAAAATGATCCGGGCAAGAACGATCCGGATAAAAATGATCCAGGCAAGAATGATCCGGGAAAAACTGATCCGGGATCAGATCAGCCGGCTGCAGATGTTCCGTCCAATGGAACAACCGGAAATGATGCTCAGACTTCCGGTAAGGGAGATGCAGGACAGAAAAATACAGCAGTGAAGACCGGAGACAGCAGTTCCGGTGTGTATGCGGAATTGATGCTTCTGAGTCTTGCAATGGGTTGTGCAGGAATTTATCTGAAGAAAAAAGAGAAAAACAGATAAAGCAGCAGAAAATTTAAGAAATGCACAGAAAAGGCAGTGGCGGGAAAAATCCCGCTGCTGTTTTTTTGACGGCTTGGGGGTGCTGCCGGGGAACTTTAAGCTTATGTGGTTCAATAAAGTCAATGGAAATAACTATTGTAAGAAAAAAATAGAGTGCGATCCATTTTTTACTTGACAAATACAGAGAATAAGAGCTAATATATCCATGGAGAAAATTTATTTTTAGGAGGGATTATTTATGAAAATGCTGAAAAAAGCAGCAAGTATTGTACTTGCATCAGCAATGGTTGTTTCACTGGCAGCCTGCGGAAGTAGTAATGACAAAGGTTCATCAGCAGATACTGATACATTTAAGATTGGTGGAATCGGACCTACAACAGGAGATAATGCAATTTACGGAACAGCGGTAAAGAACGGAATCCAGCTTGCAGTAGACGAGATTAATGCAGCAGGAGGAATTAATGGAAAGCAGATTGAGTATAAGTTTGAGGATGACCAGTCCGATGCTGAAAAATCTGTCAATGCTTACAATACTCTGAAAGACTGGGGTATGCAGATGCTGATCGGTACGACAACATCTACACCTTGTACAGCAGTAGTTGAAGAGTCACATAACGATAATCTGTTCCAGTTGACACCGTCTGCTACAGCAGTAGAGAGTATCCAGTATGATAATGCATTCCGTATGTGCTTCTCAGACCCGAACCAGGGTAGTGCATCAGCCGACTATATTGCTGATAATAACCTGGCTAAAAAGGTAGCAGTTATCTACAACAGTTCCGATACTTATTCTTCAGGAATCTATCAGAACTTTGTTACAGAGGCAGAGAAAAAAGGCCTTGAAGTAGTAGCAGCAAAGGCATTTACAGCAGATAATAAGACTGATTTCTCAGTACAGATTCAGAAGGCAAAAGATGCCGGAGCAGAGCTGGTATTCCTTCCGATCTATTATCAGGAGGCATCCCTGATCCTTGCACAGGCAAATAAAGCAGGTTTTTCACCGAAGTGGTTCGGATGTGACGGAATGGACGGTATTCTGGATCTTGAAGGATTTGATGCTTCACTGGCAGAGAACCTGATGTTCCTGACACCATTTACAGCCAATGCTACAGATGATGCAACTCAGAAGTTCGTGGCTGATTTCAAGGACGCATTTGGTGATACACCAATCCAGTTTGCAGCAGATGCTTATGACTGTGTTTATGCAATCAAGGCAGCAGCAGAGAAAGAGAATATTACACCGGATATGAGTGCTTCTGATATTTGTGATGCACTGAAAAAAGGCATGACAGAGATCACTTATGATGGTCTTACAGGAAAGAGTATCACCTGGAGCGAGGACGGAGAGCCTACAAAAGATCCAACCGTTGTTGTAGTACAGAACGGAGAGTATCAGGTACTCGAGGCAAAATAAAAGATCAGTAAGAGAAGGTTGTCGGCAGGAAAAAGCCGTAGACAGATCATAGAAAAATGAACGAAAAAGAGAAGGTGGGAGAACGATTGATTGTTCTCCTGCCTCCTCTTTTTATACCCAGATATGCAAGAAGACCTGCCAACTGGCAGGTCTTCTGTATGGAGAGGCTCAAAGGATAACTTAACTTCTGATATTCATTCTGATCTTACAGATATCCTCTCTTCTCAAGAGTATTCAGGATGTTACGTCCTTCTTCTGTACCTTCGATGATTCGTCTTGCTCTTACGCTGTCTCCGATATTGACGATCTCGATATTCTGATCATCTTCAAAGGCATTTTTTACCTGCTGGAGAACCGGATTCTCGGCTTTCATACCCAGGCAGACAAATCCATAATCAAATGGAAGTTCTTTCAGTTCTCCGTCGGCTTCTACAAGGAAGTTGTCCGGACGGACTTCTTTCAGTGCTGTATTCGGCATCTGATGTACGCCGTATTTCTTCATTAATGTACCCATATCAACTTTGGATACCGGATCAATTCCATTTCCGATGATCGGCATCATCTCTACGATGCTGACATCTGCTCCGCGTGGAGCGAAAAATTCAACAACATCAAGACCGACAGCTCCACCACCGATAACAACCACTTTCTTTCCTGTCAGGTCAGTCGGATAGTCGTTGACATGATTGATCATGGTCAGGATAGAAGCAACTTTTCCGCCTTCTTTGTCAATGTTCTCATGCAGTCCCGGGATTGGTGGGAGCAGCGGTGAAGAACCGGTTGCGTTGACAATGATATTTGGCTTCAGGTTCTTGATAAAGTCAACATTTGCATCTGTATTTGTAAATGCAAAGAGATTTTTCAGGTTATTTGTGCGGTGGATCATATAATTCGGGAAGTCAGCAAGACGTTTCTTGTCCGGAATCTTTGAGATCTCTGCTGCAAGACCGCCAAGGTATGGTTTCTTCTCGAGAAGGAAGGTTGTACATCCGACTTCAGCGGCTGTGCAGGCAGCTTCCATTCCGGCAGTTCCACCACCGATAACAACTACGTTACAAGGTTTATTAACTTTTAATTTCTTATATCCTTCTCCGTCCGGTACATTCGGATTTACAGTACAGCGGATCGGACGGTTGATTCCGATACGGTTTCCGGCACATCCGATATTACAGGAAATACATTTACGGATATCACAAACATCCCCAAATTCTACTTTATTTACCCAGTCAGGATCAGCGATCAGTCCACGTCCCATACCGATCAGATCAGCATCACCTCTTGCAAGAATATCTTCAGCAACATGTGGGTCACGAATATTTCCCATTGTTACACATGGTTTTCCGAAACGCTCTTTTACAGCCTTTGCCATGTAAGAACGCCATCCATCCGGGAAGTGGTTGGCATCGATCTGATACTGAATTGAACCGTTCAGGCCACAGGATACATCGATTACGTCTACTTCTTTTTCAAGATATTTCAGATATTCCAAAGAATCTTCCAGTGTATTTCCACCTTCCATAAATTCGTCAGCACTGATACGGAGGAAGATTGGGAAGAATGGTCCGACCTGTCTTCTTACTTCTTCAATGACCAGGCGTGCGAATCTTGCACGGTTTTCAAGAGAACCGCCAAATTCGTCTGTTCTCTTATTTGTGATCGGTGAGAGGAACTGGCTTAACAGATAAGAATGTCCTCCGTGGATCTCTACAGTATCAAATCCGGCGATCTGAGCCCGCTTTGCTGCTTCCCCATATTTCTTTACGATTCGCATGATCTCATCTTTAGAAAGTGGACGAGGAATCTCTCCACCGGCTTTGGACGGAATATCAGAAGCGGATACCGGCTGCATATTTGTTCTTGCAGACTGTGCGGAAGCTCCTGCGTGATTGATCTGGATACCGATACATGCACCATGCTTGTGAACCGTCTCTGTCAGTTTGAAAAGACGAGGCAGGTAATTATCGTGGTCGATACGGAGCTGAGTGGTTCCGTTAGAACCTTCCGGAGAATCGACGCTGGCATTTTCTACCATAATAAGTCCTACACCGCCTTTGGCTCTCTGTTCATAATAATTAATATGGAGGAAACTCATTTCTCCACTGGATTCTCCGTAGTTCGTTCCCATTGGAGTCATCATGATACGGTTCTTCATTGTCATACGGCGAACTGTAAAAGGTTCAAAGATATGCTGATACTCTTTTTTCATAATTAGTAATCTCCTGAATTAAAATAGTGAATGAATAAATCTTGTTATAAATGTTGATTGTAAACTGCCATGAGAGGTTGCTTGACATTTGCTTAACAATCTGTCTTACAACCCGTATTATAGAAAAAAGTAAAATATAAAACAAATACATATTTCCAGCAAAATTAATAGATATTATCTATGAATTGTGATATTTTATACAAAGAGGGAAAATCAGGAAGACGGAGGAAATACGGAAATGAATCTGAATCAGTTGCATTATTTTGCCAAACTTGCAGAAGTAGAACATTATACAAAGGCAGCAGAAGAACTGTCTATTTCACAGCCGAGTCTGAGTCATGCGGTCAGTTCTCTTGAGAAAGAGATCGGAACAAAGCTATTTGAAAAGCAGGGACGTGGTGTGGTTCTGACAAAGTATGGGAAGATCTTTAAAGAATATGTAGATGAGGCAATCCATTCGCTGGATACCGGGGTGAAAAAAGTGCAGAGCATGACCGGACAGACAGAAGGTGTGGTGGAGCTGGCTTATATTTACACCCTTGGCAGTGGATTTGTACCGAGGCTGGTAGGAGATTTCCTGCGAACTCATGAGGAGCTGAAAGTAAAATTCCGGTTTACAGTAGGAAATACTTCAGAGATCATCCAGGGATTAAAAGAAGACCGGTTTGATATTGGTTTCTGTTCCATGGCAGAGCGGGAAGGGGAGATTGGTTTTACTCCGGTGGGGAGAGAAAAATTAGTGGTTGTTGTACCAAAGGGGCATCCTCTTTCTTATGAAAGAGCTGTAGATCTGGAGCAGGCTGCCGCATATCCACAGATTTTTTATACACCGAACAGCGGATTGAGACCAGTGGTGGACCGGATGTTTGAGCAGGCAAAGCTGAATCCCAAGATTGCTTATGAAATTGAAGAAGACGGTTCTATGGCAGGACTTGTGGCAGAGAATTTCGGGATTGCCATTATGCCGGAGATCCCCATCTTATCCCAGTTGGACGTGGATGTTGTTCCTTTGCGTAACCAGGATCAGCAACGCTATATTTATATGGCACAGGGGAAGGAAAAGTACCATCCACCGCTGGTACAAAAGTTTGCAGAGTATGTAAAAAGGCGGGGAATGTAAGAAAATCCCAGGGCATCCTGGAAAAATATCAGAGAATAGATCGTTGGAAGAAGGGAAGAAACCTCACAGAGAAGTTCCTTCTTTTTTTATAAAGGAAATAAAATTGCGGACAGCAGGGACCTGATAATGCCCCCGCAGGTAGGCGAGATATACAGTATGATGGAGTGTGACATCACTTAAATGCAGCTTTTCTAATTTGAAGTGATCCAGGATCGCAACATCCGCAACAAGGGCAATCCCAAAATCTTCTGCAACAAGAGAGGCAATGGCGTTTTCATCCGGGGATTCACAGATGATATTCGGATGGAGTGTATAGGAAGTATAAGTCCGGCTGGTAAAGCGTCCAAGACCGGAAGTACGATCATAACCGATGAGCGGGTAATGTTCCAGATCATGGATGGAAACCTGCTCTTTTTTTGAAAGCGGGTGGCCAACAGGGGTGATGATGATCATTTCCTGGTTCAGGATAGGGACGAACTGGATGTCTGGTTCATCTTCTACATAAGATCCGAAAATGACATCATACTTTTCATTTTTTAATCCGTGGATCATCTCTCCGGTATGGCTCTGATGGAAATTAAAGGTTACGTCTTTATTTTTCTGTGTACTGAGAAATCTGCGTACTGTATGGGGAATATAGTGTGCGGCAAGCGGAAAGACATAACCGATATCCACATGACCGGCATTCCCGGACAGTTTCTTCATATGCTTCTGGGCAAGCCGGACTTCATCAAGAATCCGGTCGGCATGCTCTAAAAAAAGTTTCCCATATTTGGTAAGGGTGACGGTACGCCCCTTTCGTTCAAAGAGGATGATACCAAGCTCCTCTTCCAGTACTGCGATGGAACGGCTTAAGCTGGGCTGTGAAATAGACAGCTCGGCTGCAGCCAGGCGGAAGTGCTGGTGGCGGGCAACGGTCTGAAAATAGAGAATCTGATTGAGTGTCATAGGGAGTCTCCTTTCTTTTCATACAGTAGTGGTCTGTTAGTAGAAGTATACTATAACTGATAGCAAAAAGCTATTAAAAATAAAAAAAAGATATATTAGAAGTATTGGAAAAATGCTCGTATAATAGGAGGCAGAGAGGTTGTTTGATAATTAACAAACTACATACCGCAGGAAGCGGTGAAAAAATTATCATTCATATTAATATTAAAAGATGGCAGAGGGCTATCAGATTTAAAAGGAGAGAAAAATCATGGCAGAGAGAATCACAGGACACACAGAATTAATCGGACTTATGGCTTACCCGATCAGACATTCAAGTTCACCGGCAATGCATAATGAAGCATTTGCAACACTTGGTCTTGATTATGCTTACCTTGCATTTGAAGTTGACAACAGCACACTGGAAGATGCGATCAAAGGACTTCGTGCTTTAAAGATGGTAGGATCTAACGTTTCTATGCCAAATAAGACAGTAGTTGGACAGTATCTGGACGAACTGTCACCGGCAGCAGAGATGTGTGGAGCAGTTAATACAATCGTAAATGATAACGGAAAACTGATCGGACATATCACAGACGGAATCGGATTTATGCAGGCATTAAAGGATAATGATATTGATGTGATCGGAAAGAAAATGACGATCTGCGGAGCAGGCGGAGCTGCAACAGCAATCGAAATCCAGGCAGCACTTGACGGAGTAAAAGAAATCTCCATCTTCAATATCCATGATAAGTTCTGGGATAATGCAGTAGAGACTGTAAAGAAGATCAATGAAAAGACAGAGTGCAAAGCTACATTATATGATTTAGATGATAAAGAGAAATTAAAAGAAGAGATGGATTCTTCTTACCTGTTTGTAAACGGAACAGGTGTTGGAATGAAGCCGTTAGAGGATCTGTCAGTTGTTCCTGACAAGTCATTCTTCCGTCCGGAACTGATCGTTGTTGATGTACCATATTCTCCACTTGAGACAAAGATGCGTAAGATGGCAAAAGAAGCTGGATGCAAGACAATGAACGGACTTGGAATGATGCTGTTCCAGGGAGCTGCTGCATTCAAGCTCTGGACAGGAAAAGAGATGCCGATCGACCACATGAAGGAAGTCCTGAACATCAGATATGATGACTAAGGATCAGAAAGAGAATTGAGAGGGAATCATCATTATGAATAAGAAATATATGCCAAGTGCATTGATTTTGTATTTAAATTATTTTATCCATGGTATTGGCTGTTCCATTCTGGGACAGGCTGTTATAAAAGAAGCTCTTGCCGCATCCTGGGGTGTAGAGGCAATGGCGATCACTGCAATCTCAGCGGCATTAGGACTCGGACGTCTGATCGCCCTGCCGTTTGCAGGTCCGTTATCTGACAAACTGGGACGCCGCATTTCTACTGCAATCGGAAGTGGTTCTTATGCAATCTACCTGATCGGTCTTGCACTTGCATTTAATGCAGGAACAAATGGTGGATATACGATCGCTTATGTATGTGCGATCATCGGAGGTATTGCAAACTCCTTCCTGGATACAGGAATTTATCCGGCAGTTGCAGAGATCATCTACAAAGCACCGGGTGTTGCTACAATGGGAATTAAATTTTTCATTGCCATCGCACAGATGATCCTTCCGTTTGTATTGGGAGCAACTGTTGCTACAACAGCTACAGGACTGGTTTCCTATAATATGCTGTTTTATATCTGCGGTGTTATTTATGTAGTACTGCTTGTACTGGTTATGCTTTTCCCACTTCCTGATGCAGATCAGAAAGCAGCAGGAAAGAAGGAAGGTCTGATCGACAGCTTAAAACATACTCATTTCTCTATCGAGTCTGTAGCTATGATCCTGATCGGATTTACCTGCACGGGAACATTCCAGTTATGGCTTAACTGTGCACAGAACTTTGCAAAAGAGAATGTAGGCTGGGCTGATCCGTCCATCATGCAGACATATTATTCAGCAGGAACACTGATCGCACTGGTTGTGACAGCACTGCTGACAAGAAAGATCAAAGATGTACGTTTTATCGTGGCATATCCGGTGATCTGCCTGGCAACACTGATCGTTGTACTGGTAGGACAGAGCAAGCCGCTGATGATCGCAGGAGCATTTATCATCGGATGGGCAGGAGCAGGCGGACTGCTTCAGATCGCAACTTCTGTATGCAATATGCTTTTCCCGAAGATCAAGGGAACGATCACAGCTCTGATTATGATCGCATCCTCACTTTGTAACTACACGATCCTTACAGCAGCAGCAAAGATGCAGCCATCCCAGGTTATGGTAATGAACATTGTTCTTACAGCAGTAGGCGTGGCACTGGGACTTTTTGTAAATGTAAGATATGGTGTACTTCTGAAAAATGCAGAGGAAGCATAAATAAGAAAATTGTAAAAATGAAACCTGTACCGGAGCAGAACGACCGGTGCGGGTTCCCCTCCAAAGAAGTCATAGAAAGGAATAGTATTATGAATACTGTAAAAGTAAGAAATATTGAAATTGGTGCAGGAATCCCGAAAATCTGTGTACCGATCGTTGGGGTAACAAGAGAAGAAATCCTTGCAGCAGCAGAAACTATCAAATCTACAAAGGCCGATGTTGTTGAGTGGCGTGTAGACTGGTATGAAGATATTTTCGATTTTGCAAAGACAGAAGAGACAATGAAAGCTCTTCGTGAGGTACTTGGTGAGACTCCGATCCTGTTCACATTCCGTACATCCAAAGAAGGCGGAGAGAAATCCATTGAGACAGAAACTTATGTAGAACTGAATCAGAATGCGGCAAAAACAGGACTGGTTGACCTTGTAGACGTAGAAGCGTTTACAGGAGATGATGCGGTGAAAGCAGTTGTTGAGACAGCACATGCAAATGGTGTAAAAGTCATTGCTTCTAATCACGATTTCCATAAGACTCCTGCAAAGGACGAAATCGTATCCCGTTTAAGAAAAATGCAGGAATTAGGAGCAGATATTCCAAAGATCGCTGTAATGCCTCAGAATAAGAAAGATGTTCTGACACTTCTTTCTGCTACAGAGGAAATGGCATCAGAATATGCAGACCGTCCGATCATTACAATGTCCATGTCAGGAACCGGTGTGATCAGTCGTCTTTGCGGTGAAGTATTCGGTTCAGCACTGACATTTGGAGCAGTTGGAAAAGTATCCGCTCCGGGACAGATGGGAATTGAAGATTTGACAACAGTTCTTGGCCTGCTTCATAAGAGTCTGTAAGGATCAGGATTTATAAAACAGCATTCGAATTATTACTGGGAGGAGAGAAAATGACAGGGATGAACAACAGAGAGACATTTCTGAAGACAGAGCCGGAGATGGATATCACGCAGTTTGCAAAGACCGAACTGGATCTTGTCTATGCAGATGAGTCACCGAACCAGATTCTGGATGTTTTTTATCCGGAAGACGGAGAAGGCCCATATCCGCTGGTGATCGTATTCCATGGTGGAGCTTTTGCGGCGGGACACAAGAGGACACATTACATTAAGTCAATGTGTCTGCCTGTGACACAGGGATACGCAGTTGCAACGGTAGAGTATCGTCTTTTACAGGAAGCAAAATGGCCGGCACAGCTAATCGACGGAAAAGCAGCAATCCGCTATCTGCGTGCCAATGCAGAGAAACTGAATTTAGACCCGGATCGGTTTGCAGTATGGGGAAATTCAGCAGGCGGTACAGTGACGCAGCTTCTGGCAGTGACAGCAGACGAGGAAGACATGGATGATCTGAATGTCGGAGTAAAAGCATCTTCAAAGATCGACTGTGCCATTGCATGGTATACGATCAGTGAGCTTTGTTCTGCAGAGCAGTTCGGAACAGACATTTATGAAGTGCGTAAGCAGACCGGTGCAGGCAAGGGAATGATGCCGGGTGACGGAGAATCAAATGACTCAATGTTTACGATGCTGCTGGGATATAATCCACTGTATTATCCGGAACGTACAAGTAAGGTAAGCCCGATCAGTCATGTAAAGGAAAGTTGTCCGCCAATGCTGATTCAGCATGGAACAAATGACCTGGTCATCGACTATCATCAGTCTGTCTACATGGCAGAAAAGGTAAAAGCTGTCTGCGGAGAAGACCGCGTGGAGCTGGATCTCTTTGAAAATGAACCGCATGGTTCTCAGGTAATCAAGGCAGATCAGAATATTGAGAAGTGTATCGACTTTCTTGATAAACATTTTTACGAAGGAAAGAACCCATACCGGAAGCCGCTTGGCAAGATTCGGATCGTGGGTGAGAATGAGGACAAATAATTATGGCAACAACAATATCAGTCATCGGATTATTGCTGGCAGCAATCATCTTTGTAGTAGCAATCTGGAAGGGACTTGATGTATTTACATCTACGATTCTGGTTTCATTTATCATTATCCTGACAAGCTGGATGGACTGGTGGACATCACTGAGTTCTTATGCAGAGGGGTATGTAGGATTTATTCAGAACAATGTATTTGTACTTGTAATCGGAGCAGTGTTTGGGGAACTGATGGCAGCATCAGGTTGTGCTGAATCCATTGCAAATGTAGTTACAGAAAAAATGGGTGCAAAACGAGTTATCCTGTCTATCGCACTGATCACAACGGTATTCGTATATGTGGGAGTATCAGGATTTGTAGTACTTTTCGTACTGGCACCGATCGCAACGATCATGATGAAGCAGGCAGGATACCCATACCGTATGATTCCGGGAATCATCTTTATCGGAGCAACCTGCTCAGCAATGATCCCGTATGCCATCAATATTACAAACATCATGCCGGCACAGTATCTCGGAACTTCCATGGGATCAGCACCGATCCTTGGATGGGTCGCTTTCGTGGTATCTTTTGCAGTGGGATATTTTTACATGGTTCATGCAGCAAAAAAAGCAGCGATCAAAGAGGGAACAGCAATCGATGAATCCCAGCCAGTTAAGATCCAGCCGACAAGAGATGATCTTCCGTCTTTCTGGGTAGCACTGATCCCGTTTATCCTGGTTGTAGTACTGGTACTTGCTCTTTCTAACCTGACAGATATGAATACAAATGCAATCGTTGTACTGAGTATGTTTGTTGGTTCTGTTGTGATTGTTCTGTTCTGTCATAAACAGGTCGGAAGTGTGGCAAAGATTCTTGAAAAGGGTGTAAATAATGGAATCGGAGCAACTGTAATGGCAGCAGCGATTCTTGGATTTTCAGGCGTACTTCAGTCCTGTCCGGGATTCCAGTCCATTATCAACTTTGTAATGGGTCTGAAGATGAACCCGTATCTGACAGAGTTCTTCGGACTGAATATCCTTGCCGGTATCCTTGGAAGCGGAACCTCTTCCATCGCCATGTTCTTTGAACATTTGTCAGACGGTCTGCTTGCAAAGGGTGCAAGTGCAGGAGCACTTCACAGACTGGCACCGGCATGTGCAACCGGTATGAATACACTGCCAAATGCAGGTGGAATGGTTGCACAGCTCCGCTGGATGAAACTGTCACTGGCAGAAAGTTACTGGTATGTATTTATGACATCCGTACTTGCTCCAATGATCGGTTCACTGGCAGCAGTAATTGTAGCTATGATCATCTATTAATGGATTTATAAGATGCCAGGGTTGTGGGAGTGCGTAGCACGGAGAGCAATCCGTAGGCATCAAAGTTGGGGGCTTTTGACCCCGACATCTTTATAAGTGAATTTAGAAAAATAAAAAGAAAACTGATAGTTTGGATCAATTCGGGGGAGTTATCGATGGAGTCTGAGGTATCAGTTTTTTTGTGTGAAGTATACGACAAAAAGATCCGGGGAATCCTTTTTAGTTATGGTGGCAGAAGAAATTGAGAGGATGGACAGAAAAAATAAAAAATGATATATTTTTTGATATAGTCTTTTTTTAACGAAAAAGATATGATGAAAATTAAGGAAAAGGTGATGAGATGAAAAAAGCATTACAATGGTTAGATGAGAACCTGGAAGAAGTATTACTGGTCATTGCACTTGCAGCCATGGCAGTGATCATGGGAATACAGGTCATTGCAAGATATATATTCGGAGCTTCACTTTCCTGGTCGGAAGAACTGACCCGGTATATATTTATCTGGGCGGGATTCCTGAGTGTGAGTTATTGTACGAAAAAATGTATTTCTATCAAGATCGAGCAGTTTGTGGCGATGTTCCCAAAGAGGGGAAAAGCCATTTTCAAAGGAGTGAATCATACATTTGAACTGATCGTATTTCTTTATCTGATCCCGTTTGCATGGAAATATCTGTTGTCTGCAATCGCAAATGGACAGACAAGCCCGGCAATGGGAATCCCGATGTACTATGTGCAGGCAGCACCGTTGGTGGGATTTATCCTGTCAGCGATCCGGGTATTCCAGAGATGGATCATTGAGTGGAAGAGAGTATGCAGGAAGGGAGGGGAATGATATGCCGGCAGTGGTTGTATTTTTGATTTTTGTGATCTGTCTGATCATTGCGATTCCGGTATCCATATCTCTCGGGATTGCATCGGTACTTCCGGGAGCGGTAGATCCGTCCTTTACAGCAAGCGGAACTTATGTCATCCGTTCTATGCTTGGAGGAATCGACAGTTTCCCTTTGCTTGCAGTTCCGATGTTCGTACTTTCAGGAATTATCATGGCACGGGGTGGGATTTCAAGAAAATTATTTGATGTATTTGCTTATTTTATGGGAAAGAGAACCGCCGGGATGCCATGTGCAGTGGTTGTGACCTGTCTGTTTTACGGAGCGATTTCGGGATCAGCACCGGCTACGGTAGCCGCAGTAGGAAGTATGACGATCCCGATCCTTATGGAGATGGGATATGATAAGAAGTTTTCGACAGCTCTTGTGGCGGTTGCAGGCGGCCTGGGTGTTATTATTCCGCCAAGTATTCCGTTTATCATGTATGGAATGGCATCCGGTGCATCAGTCAGTGACCTCTTCATTGCAGGGATCATTCCGGGGGTAATGATCGGCGGTCTTCTGATGGTGTACGCGATCTACTATTGTAAAAAGCATGGGGAAGATCAGGAAAAGAAGCTGGCAATGGTCGGAAAGCTGCATGATAAGGGGCTTTTAAGGGTGTTAAAGGACAGTGCTTTTGCACTGCTCAGTCCGGTGATCATTCTTGGATGTATTTATACCGGTGTGGCATCTCCGACAGAGGCAGCAGTTATTTCGGTTTTTTACGCACTGATCATCAGTTTATTTGTCTATAAAAGTATTAAGATCAGAGATATCTGGACCATTATGGTAGAAGCAATCAGGACGTATGCACCGATCCTTTTTATTCTTGCTGCATCCATTGCATTTTCAAGAGTACTGACACTGATGCAGGTGCCGCAGGAAATCAGTGCATGGATCCTTGCACATTTTACGAATAAGATTGTCTTACTTCTTGTACTCAACGTATTTTTACTGATCGTTGGAATGGTGATGGATACAACTCCGGCAATCCTGATCCTGACACCGATCCTGCTTCCGATCGTTGAGGCAGTGGGGATCCATCCGATCCACTTTGGTATTGTCATGGTTGTCAATCTGGCAATCGGATTTGTAACACCGCCGATCGGAGTGAATTTATTTGTGGCAAGTTCACTGACAGATGTACCGGTGATGGAGATCGCAAAGAAAGCGATGCCGATGATCCTCTATTTCTTTGCTGCATTGCTGATCGTTACCTTTGTGCCGGCAGTAAGTCTTGCGTTATTGTAGAAATGCTGTTACAGGAAATGACATGGAAGGAGACAGATACAGATATGAAATATAGAAGACTGACAGGCGTGATGGTGAGCGTTGCCTTCCTGGGGCTGCTTACGGGGTGTGCCGGAAAAGAAAGTACAGAACAGCGGTATGCATATCCACTCGGAACAGCCAGCCCTGAGGATACAGTGACGCAGATCTATGCGGAAAAATTCGCAGAAGAAGCGGACAGACTCAGTGACGGAAGGATCAAGATCACAGTATATCCGAACAGTGTACTTGGCGGGGACAGAGAACTGCTGGAGAGCTGCTATGACGGAGATATCCCATTTGTAGTACAGAATACAGCACCACAGGTTAATTTTATTGATGATACAGCAATCTTTGATGCACCGTGTGTGTTTGATGATATTGAAGAGCTGAGAGATAAGATAGATCAGCCGGAGTTCCTAAGCCGGATGCAGGAGTCATACCGGGATGCGGGATATGAACTGCTGGGATATGCAGATCAGGGATTCCGTGTCATGTCCAGCAATAAGGAGGTCAGCAGTTTTTCAGATTTTAAAGGACAGAAGATCCGTACAATGGAAGACCCGTACCAGTTGAGCTTCTGGAAAAAGCTGAAAGCAAATCCGACTCCCATGAGCTTCAGTGAGGTGTATATCGGATTGCAGCAGCATACGATTGATGCACAGGAAAATCCATACGAAGTGATCGTTTCAAACCGGTTGTATGAGCAGCAGGATTACATTATTGAAACGAATCATGTACCGCATCTGATTTCATTGATCGTGAGTGAAGATTTTTATAAAAAGCTTTCAGAAGAGGATCAGAAGATCCTGCGTGAGGCAGAAGAGATTGCCAAGGAATATGCAAGAGAGAAGTCAGATGAGAGAATCAGTGAGAAGATCCGTGAGATCGAGGAGAGCGGAACCGAGATTATAACGCCTGATGAAGAGACAAGAGAGCAGATGAAAGAGGCGAGTACTCCGGTGTATGACCAGATTGAAAAAGTGACAGATCCGGAATTATTTCATCTTTATACAGGAAGATAAATAGATGTCGGGGTCAAAAGCCAAAGAAGGCCGCAGGAAAAATGATAGCAAAGACAGAGTGCATTCTATTTTTCTTGCGGCTGATTTTGTGATGTGATATAATGAAAGAAACAAACTACAATAAAATAGGATGAGAGGAAAAGGAATATGAGTTTTATATCGTATTTGGTAAACGGACTTAGTCTGGGCAGCGTTTATGCACTCATTGCTCTTGGTTATACGATGGTATATGGAATTGCCAAGATGCTGAATTTTGCTCATGGTGATGTGATCATGATCGGTGCATATGTTGCTCTCGTCAGCATGAATCAGGCAGGGATGCCGGTTCCGGCTGCAGTATTGATCTCGATTGTTGCGTGTACAGTCCTGGGAGTTGTGATGGAGCGGATTGCTTATAAACCATTGAGGAACGCAACCTCTTCCCTGGCAGTACTGATCACAGCGATCGGTGTCAGCTATCTGTTACAGAATGTGGCACTTCTGATCTTTGGAGCGAATGCGAAGACATTTCCTTCAGTGATCAAATGGAAAGGCATTTCTGTTGCAGGAGGAGAACTGAAGATTTCAGGAGAGACGATCGTCACGATCGTCGTGTGCGTGGTGATTATGGTCGTGCTGATGGCATTTGTGCAGAAGACAAAGCCGGGACAGGCGATGCGTGCAGTATCAGAGGACAGAGGTGCGGCACAGTTAATGGGAATCAATGTAAACGGAACGATCGCCCTTACATTTGCAATCGGTTCAGGACTGGCGGCAGTTGCCGGGGTTCTTCTTTGTTCCACGTATCCGAGTCTCACACCGTATACAGGAGCAATGCCGGGAATCAAAGCGTTTGTTGCAGCAGTATTTGGTGGAATCGGATCGATCCCGGGAGCGTTTATCGGAGGAATCCTGTTGGGACTGATCGAAATTTTCAGTAAGGCATATATTTCTTCCCAGATGGCAGATGCAATCGTGTTTGCAGTACTGATCGTTGTGCTGCTGGTGAAACCTACCGGACTTTTAGGTAAGCAGATTCAGGAGAAAGTGTAGGTGGATGGGATGTTAAAAAAGATGAATAAGACGACAAAAAATAACCTGATCACGTACGCTATGGTGATCCTCGCATTTGTGATCATGCAGACATTGATCAGTGCAGGAAGTATTTCAAGCCTTCTTCAGGGACTGATGGTACCGTTATGCACCTATATTATTCTTGCAGTTTCACTGAACCTGGTTGTTGGTATCCTGGGAGAGCTGAGTCTTGGTCATGCAGGTTTTATGTGCGTTGGTGCATTTACAAGTGCCTTCTTTTCAAAATGTACAAGAGATGTGATCGCTTCAGATGGTCTGCGGTTTTTCCTGGCACTTCTGATCGGAATCGTGACAGCAGCGATTTTCGGTATGCTGATCGGAATCCCGGTACTGAGACTGAAAGGTGACTACCTTGCCATTGTAACGCTGGCATTTGGTGAGATTATCAAAAATATGGTGAATGTACTTTATATCGGAAAAGATTCCAAGGGGTTCCATGTGACGACAAAGGATGTTATGGCATTGAATATGGATGCTGATGGAACGGTGATCCTGAACGGACCACAGGGAATTACGGGAACACCGAAGAACTCTACATTTGTGATCGGCTTTATCCTGATCCTGCTGACATTGTTTATCGTGCAGAACCTGATCAATTCAAGAGATGGACGTGCGATCATGGCGATTCGTGATAACCGTATTGCGGCAGAATCAATCGGAATCAACATTACGAAATATAAGCTGATGGCATTTACCATCTCTGCGGCAATGGCAGGGGCAGCAGGTGTCCTGTATGCACATAATATATCTACGCTGACAGCGAATACGAACAACTTTGGATACAATATGTCCATTACAATCCTGGTATTTGTAGTACTTGGCGGAATCGGAAATATCCGCGGCTCAATCATTGCGGCAGTGATCCTGACGCTTCTGCCGGAGCTTCTCCGTGGAATGAAGGACTACCGTATGCTGATCTATGCGATCGTGCTGATCGTCATGATGCTCTTTAACTGGTCTCCAAAAGCGATTGAGTGGAGAGAAAAACTCAATGACTGGAGAAAGAAGCATTTTAGTTTCGGGAAAAAAGCAAAGGAGGTTGAATAAGAATGAGTATATTGTTGGATGTAAAAAATCTGGGAATCTCTTTCGGTGGTCTCCGTGCTGTAAATGAATTTGATCTTACGATTCAGAAAGAACAGCTTTATGGTCTGATCGGACCAAATGGTGCAGGAAAGACGACCGTATTTAACCTTCTGACCGGAGTTTATAAGCCGGATGCAGGAAAGGTGATACTTGACGGAAAAGATATTACCGGTGAACGGAATATTGAGATCAGTAAAGCAGGGATTGCGAGAACGTTTCAGAATATCCGTCTTTTCAAGCAACTGAGTGTCCTGGACAATGTAAAAGCAGGACTGCATAATCATCATCCGTATTCGACTCTGAGTGGAATCTTACGTCTTCCGAGTTACAGGAAGGTGGAAAAAGAGATGGACGACAGAGCTATGGAACTGTTGAAAGTATTTGATCTTGAAAAATATGCAGATCATCAGGCTGCCAATCTTCCGTATGGACAGCAGAGAAAGCTTGAGATCGCAAGAGCCCTCGCTACAGACCCGAAGCTGTTGCTTCTGGATGAGCCGGCAGCAGGTATGAACCCGAATGAGACCGGAGAACTGATGGATATGATCCGTTTCGTCAGAGATGAATTTCATATGACGATTTTGCTGATCGAGCATGATATGAAACTTGTAAGCGGAATCTGCGAGGAACTGACAGTTCTTAATTTCGGTGAAGTTCTTGCACAGGGAAAGACGAGTGATGTACTCAATGACCCGAAAGTCATTACGGCATATCTTGGAGAGTAAGGAGGAAAAAGCTATGGCAATGCTTGAAGTCAGAGACTTACAGGTATATTATGGAATGATCCATGCGATCAAAGGCATCTCCTTCGACGTAAATCAGGGGGAAGTTATTGCTCTGATCGGAGCAAATGGTGCAGGAAAGACGACAACTCTGCATACGATCACAGGACTGCTTGCACCAAAGTCAGGATCGGTTTTATTTGAAGGAAAAGATATCACGAAAGTACCTGCTCATAAGATCGTATCCATGGGAATGGCACATGTCCCTGAAGGAAGACGTGTTTTCGCGGAGTTAAGTGTATATGAGAACCTGAAAATGGGAGCATATACAAGGAAAGATAAGAAAGAGATTGAAGAAAGTCTTGCAAATGTATACAAAAGATTCCCGCGTCTGGAAGAACGGAAAAACCAGATGGCAGGAACTCTGAGTGGTGGAGAACAGCAGATGCTTGCAATGGGGCGTGCATTGATGTCAAAGCCGAAGATCATCCTGATGGATGAACCGTCCATGGGACTTTCACCGATCTTTGTAAATGAAATCTTTGATATTATCCGTGCGGTAAGTGAGAGTGGAACAACGGTTCTTCTGGTAGAGCAGAATGCGAAGAAAGCACTTTCTATTTCAGACAGGGCTTATGTGCTTGAGACAGGAACGATCACGATGTCCGGCAAGGCGAAAGATCTGTTGGAGGATGAAGCCGTTAAAAAGGCATACTTAGGTGAATAGGAGGGATATCTCATGGGTGAGAATATTGTAATTACGATCGCCAGGCAGTATGGTAGTGGTGGAAAGACGATAGGTGCAATGCTTGCAAAGGAGCTGGGAATCAACTGTTATAGCAGGGAGATCCTTAAGATGGCTTCAGAGGAAAGCGGAATTAATGAAGGCTTATTCGGGATGTCAGATGAAAAGATCAAGAAAGCTCCATGGTTTAAGATTCTGAACCGTCCGTATGACGGAGAGCTTCTTACTCCTGAAGACAGAGATTTTGTATCAGATGATAACCTGTTCAATTATCAGGCAAAGGTGATCCGGGATCTGGCAGAAAAGGAATCCTGTGTAATCGTAGGAAGATGTGCAGATTATGTCCTGAAAGAAAATCCGAATGTAGTCAGTGTCTTTATACATGCAGATAAGAAGTTCTGCCTGGAGCGTGCTTTAGAGCGTAACAGCATGACAGAAAAAGAGATGCAGAAATATATTGAAAAGACGGATCGGTTCAGAGGTGATTTCTACAGATATCATACCGGAAATGAATGGGCAGATGCAAGGAATTATGATTTATGTCTTAACAGTGGAAAACTTGGATTCCAAAAGTGCGTAGAAGAAATCAAATCGTATATTAAGATACGATTTAATGACAAAAATTAAAAGAAAAAATGCGACAGGATTCTCCTTTTTTCATGATGATAAAGTGCTATACTGATGCAGATCATTATGAAAAGAGGAGGATTTTTTATGGATGAAAAGAATAAAAAGAATAAGTGGAAGAACAAGAAAATCCTGGGATGTATTTTGACTGTGATTATCATGGTGGCTGCGGCAGCGGGAATTTATTTTTATATGAATCGCTTTGATCCTGTCCGTTATGTGCAGGCTGTGCTGGATGTTTCTTATAAGGAAAAAACTGAGGAGTACAGTAAAATGACGGGAACTTCCAGAAAAGAAGCGGAGGCTGTCTTTGAAAAAAATCTGGATGTAACCATGGAGAAATTCCATTCATCAGCTATTTCAGAGGAACTGGAAAAGAAGTACAGGATACTTTTTACACAAATCGTCAGGCAGGTTAATTATCAGATCGGAGAAAGTGAAAAGCAGAAAGACGGAAGTTATATAGTTGAACTTGAGATCAGACCGGTCACACTGTTTTCTGATACATATGAGACATTTCAAAGCAGGGCAGAAGAGTATGCACAATCAATCACCAACAAGGTAATGAAAGGAATGGAAATTCCATCGGAAGAAGAGATGCAGGGACAGGTATATCAGATTTATTATGATGTATTGAACGAAGCTTTGCAGGAAGGGATTCGGTATGGGGATAAGAAGAAACTGAAGCTCCATGTCGAAAAGGGAGAGGACGGAGCATATGAGATCCGGGAAAAAGACCGCAGGAAGCTGGATCAACTTCTGGTAGAAAATGCAGGAAAAAATTCAGCTTAAAAAGGAAATGTGCAAAATGGATACAAAAAATGAAATAATAAAAGAACAAAAGAAAGAATTAAGGACTAAAGTAAAGAAAAAAATATCCAAACTATCCAGACGAGAAACTGAAGAGTCGGATAAAAAAATCCTGCATCAGATAAAATCTCTTGCAGAATATAAAAATGCCGACACAATTTTCTGTTATGTCAGTACAGAAAAAGAAATTAATACCATTTCGCTTTTGCAGGAAATACTGGACAGTGGAAAAAGACTGGGGGTTCCTAAATGTACCGGAAAAGGAATAATGGATGCCTATGAAATTCAGAATTTAGAACAGTTAAAAATTGGATCCTACGGAATCCTGGAGCCGGGAGAAGAATGTGATATCATCCTTGATCCGACAGAAATCCAGTTTGCGATCATCCCATGTATTTCCTGTAACCGGAAGGGTGAACGGCTCGGACATGGCGGGGGGTATTATGACCGTTATCTTGAGAAAATGCCGGAAGACTGTGAAAAAGCAATTCTGTGCAGAGAAAGTCTGATGTGTGATGAAATTCCAACAGAGGAACATGATGAGCGGATGGATCTGGTGATATCGGAACACGGGATTATCAGAATAAAAAAAGAGGTGTGCGAAATATGATTTTCATTTTCGCACACCTTTTTTGATAAAATCTTATTCAAGAATTTTAAATTCAGAAATCGGCCAGTAGCGGAAGATCGCCTTTCCGAGAATCTCATCTTTTGTAACAAAAGTATTGGTCCAGTAGCGGGAATCTTTGGAGTCATTGCGGTTGTCTCCCATGACAAAATAACTGTTCTCCGGTACTGTATACGGACCGAAAGATCCGACCATGGTCTCTTTCGTCTGCACATCCTCAAGTGGTTCATCAGAACCATTCAGATAGATCTTTCCATCCTGGATCTCAACCGTTTCTCCGGGAAGTCCGATGATCCTTTTGATGAATAACTGACTTTCGTCATCCGGATAGCGGAAAATAATAATATCAAACCGCTGCGGATCGCTGAAACTATATGCAAACCGGTTTCCAATGACGCGGTCACCGGTCATAATCGTATTTTCCATAGATCCGGAAGGAATCTGTGCATTTACAATAACGAAATTATCTATAGCCAGTGCAATCAGAACAGCAGCAACAATGGCGGCTACCCACTGAAATAATTCTCTTGCTGTGGAAACTGACTCTTCTTTCTCTTTTCTTTTATGCCGTATATTCATAAATGATACCTCATTTCTGTCAAAAGCTGACTCTGTAATCATAGCATAAAAATCCCGGCTTGAAAATACAAAGAAAAAGAACTTTTGGCTGTAAAAAGATTGCAGAAAAGATTGAAAGAACATATATTCGTGTTATATAATAGATTTGTTCATTTAATGAAAGATGCGAAAGCTTCCCGGAAGAATCTTTATTTCTTATAGAAAGAAGATTTCCAAGACCGGGGGATAAAAAAGAATGATCGTATAGATCAGTACGGATGAATAGGGAGACGAATATGAAAGATAAAAAGAGAAGAACTTATGGTTTTCTGACCGGATTGCTGCTGATCCTGTCAGTATGTCTGACTTCCTGCGGTAACCAGGGGCAGACGGATTCAGGGAAAGACAGCAATACTCAGTCAGGCACGAAAGTGGCTGCGGAAGATCATTCTGCCGAAGAAAAGGGTTCAGACAGTGAATCCTATGTGACGGTTGATGATGTTCCGGCATATTCAGGAGAGCCATATGTGGAGGTAAATGATAATCAGCCGGAGTTTACGGAAGAAGAGCTTACGACAGTATCCTATGAGGATTACAGCGAACTGGATGAGCTTGGAAGATGTCAGTTGGCAGAAGCGTGCATCGGACAGGATCTGATGCCGACAGAAGCGAGGGAGAGTATCAGCAGTGTGAAGCCGACCGGCTGGAAGAATAAATCCTATGATACCGTGGATGGTGGATATGTGTATAACCGTTGTCACCTGATCGGATTCCAGTTGACAGGTGAGAATGCAAATGAAGAGAATCTGATCACAGGCACACGCTATATGAATGTAGAAGGTATGCTGCCTTTCGAGGATGAGGTGGCAGCGTATATCAAAGAAACCGACAATCATGTGATGTACCGTGTGACACCGGTTTTTGAGGGGGATGACCTGGTTGCCTCAGGAGTACAGATGCAGGCAGAGTCAGTAGAAGATGATGGAGTGGGAATCAGCTTTAATGTATATGTATATAATGTACAGCCGTATGTAGTGATTGATTATAAAACCGGAGAAAACTGGGAAGGTGATGAGATTGCAGAGCCAGAAGGAAAATGGGCAGACGGTACAGAAGCAGATCCTTCAGATTCAAAATCAGATTCAAAATCAGATTCAAAGATAAATGCAAAGACAGATTCTGCGGCAACGTCAAAGGCAGAGGCAAAAGATACGAAGGAGCAGACGTATATTCTCAATAAGAATACAAAGAAATTTCATAAACCGGAATGTTCTGGTGCAAAGAAGATCAAGGCTAAAAATAAAGGTGAATATACGGGTTCAAGACAGACGTTGATCGATGAAGGATATGAACCCTGTGGAAATTGTAATCCTTAGTCATTGCAATCTTTGGGTCAGAAAGATGTTCGGATCATTATAACATTGTAAAAAGAGCCTCCCCCGGAAGAATGGTTGGCAGTAACATTCTTCCGGGGGATTATAACAATAACATGGCAATAATCTTCTACTTCCGTAGCGGCAACAACTGCATTTCCTGTAGGGAATACGCAGTGGATCGCACCAAATTCTTTGCAGGCACGCTCTGTATTTTCTTTCATTCCACCCTTACCGATGATAACGCGTACTCCGGTTTCCCTTACAAATTCATATTCAAATTTTTCAAAGTGATAAAATATTGTAAAATATTTAAAAAATTATTGACAAATTAATACATGTAAAGTATACTTAATAAGTCGCTTGACGAAAGTGACAACTGAATAGGGGATTGGTCAAATGGTATGATAGGGGTCTCCAAAACCTTTGGTGGGAGTTCGATTCTCTCATCCCCTGTTGACTGAAGAGTCAGAAACCTTGAATTTTCAAGGCTTCTGGCTTTTTTCATTTTCTGGATAATTCCAATGTAGTCAAGTATGTAGTCAAATAGGAATCGTTTTATGTTATACTGTTTTATAGATGTCGGGGTCAAAAAAGTTTACAAAGCTCTTACTTTCTTATGGTAGATCCAGTAAGAAATGATTGCGGTGATTGCTTCGGTAATCCAAAATGCGTGCCAGACACCGGATACTCCCTGCAGCAGGCTTAGAAGAAAAGCCAGCGGAATGATGATCAGCGTATAGCGGCAGAGGGAGATGATGAGGGATGGTAATCCCATTCCAAGTCCTTCTAAAGCTCCCGAACTTGTAACTGAAACAGAAGATACAAGGAATCCGAGGCAGATAATATGAAGAGCAGAGGAACCAATCTTTATGGTTGCAGGTGTAGCTGTGAACAGATGGATCAAAGTTCCTGGGATGCATAAGCACAGGACAGTTCCTACTGCCATAATCGCCAGCACAAGGATTAAAGAGGTCTGATAAATTTTATTTACACGGCTATGTTCTTTTGCACCATAATTGTATCCAATCAGTGGTCTCATCCCCTGAATGACTCCGTTAGCAGGAAGATAAAGGAATGTCTGTAATTTGTAATAGACTCCAAGCACAAAGACATAAGACTGACCAAAGCCTGCAAGGATTACATTTAATGATGAAATGAGCAGGGATGGAAGAGCCATGTTCAGACTTGCAGGAATCCCGATGGAATACATTTTTTTACAAAGTGCAAAATCAGGTTTAAAATAAGCTCTTCTGAATTTTACAGAGATTGGAGCAACCATATAAAAAATCAGATAAAGGATTGCACTGAATGTCTGTCCGAGACCTGTGGCAAGGGCAGCACCCTCGATCCCGAGTGAAGGAAATGGTCCCAGTCCAAAAATCAGAACCGGATCGAGAAAAATGTTGACGAGACATCCGCTCATCAGACAGATCATGGAGATATTCATTTTACCAACAGCTTGAAAAACCTTTTCAAAAACCAGTTCCCATGCAAAAAATACAGAAAATAAAAATACGATTTTTGAATAACGAAGCCCTAAATTGACAATTTCTGCATCGTTGGTAAAGAGACTGAGGAAAGGGTGGATAACTACAAGGCAGATAATCATCAGGAGAATACCATGAAATGTTCCAAGGAGCATTCCCTGACTTGCCGCCTGATCTGCTTTTTTCTGATCTGCTGCTCCCAGATAAAAGGAAATGACGGCATTAATCCCAATTCCAAAACCGATCATAACTGCATTGATCAGATTTTGAACAGGGAATACCAAAGAAAGTGCGGTCATTGCATTTTCACTGATCTTAGCAACAAAAAAGCTGTCAACGATATTATAAAGTGAATTTACGAGCATAGACACAACCATTGGTAATGACATTTTTAACAGAAGGTTCAGGATTGGTTGTTCTTTCATATAAGTTTGTTCCATTTTCAGACTCCTTTCGGGATTTCTCAGTTGTTAAGCATACGACAAAGATCCAATGGATCTTTTTTAGTATTAATAAGTTATGACATAAAAAAACCACATGACTGCCAGGAAAAGTAGTCATGTGGCGAAAAGTAGTATCACATTATGCCGGAAACCATTTGCCCGTCATTCATCGTGATACTCCAAAAATCCACATCAGTTTTAGAAACTAATTATATCGCTGAAATACGGAAGTGTCAAGGATAAATGGGCATACAAAAAATCCATGAATAATCGCAAAAAGAGCATACGAAAAATCCACCATACGCTTCTACAAGTCATACAGTGGATCTTTCAATTTATTCCATCCATTGGAATATCCTCCTTCTTCAATTAATATCTATTTAAAACTATTATCTCAAATAGTGAAATTTTATTTAAAAATTAACGTCCCATTGGATTGTACCTCTTTTATAAAATTCGTTCTTATGTTCTTACTTAGAATTAAATTAGCATCCCATCGGTCTGTACCTCTTTCATAAAATTCATATCAGATTAAAGTTAAAGACTTTTTATCCCATTGGATTGTACCCCTTTCGTAAATTTCGTTCTGGATTAAAATTAATGTCCCATTGGTCTATACCTCTTTCATTAGATTATTGGATTAAGTTTAAGTTTTTGGTGGTCCGTACCTCCTTTTCTTTTATTTTGTGTTCGTTTTCTTTTGTTGACTATATATTAACTCTCAAAACACGTTTTGTCAATAGAAAATCTGATAAAAAATAAAAATAATTTAAATTAACAGAAAATAAATGAAAATATAAAAAATATACAGAACTGAAACAGGGCAGTATGCGACTGGATTTTTTAGAACCTTGTCCTTATACTAAAGGATAGAAAAGGGAGGCAATAAAAAGATGAGCAGAAATGAGAGAGTCAGTTGTGAGAGCTGTACTTATTATATTTATGATGAAGACTATGAAAGTTATGTATGTGATAAAAATATGGATGAAGATGAATATATCCGTCTGATGACAGATCGTTATTTCCAGTGTCCGTTTTACAGAAATGGTGATGAATATGCAGTTGTCCGTAAGCAGATGTAGCATTCTGCTGATTGTATGGAAAAGAAATCTGTGGTATGATGAATACGAACATACATTCGTAAAGGCGGCATGAAGAAATGATAAAAAAAGAGAATGATTCTATTGTATATGAAAAGGTAATTCCGGCACATGGAGCAGAGTATGTATCATTTCCGGAGTCTATGAGACCGGAGATTGGCGATTATCTCAGATCGAAGGGGATTTCCCGGCTTTACAGTCACCAGGCGGAGATGTTCGTAAGGGCCGGTGAAGGAGAAAGCCTGGTCATCACGACAGCGACAGCAAGTGGCAAAACTTTGAGCTTTTTGCTGCCGGTATTGCAGAAAATTTTAGAAAATCCGCTGACGCGTGCGATTTTTATTTATCCGACAAAAGCACTTGCAAGTGATCAGTATCGGGTATTGGCTCCTGTACTGGAGTATTTTGGTGAGGGGCGTATATCGGCAGGGGTCTATGATGGAGATACGATGCCTGCAGAACGCAGCCGGGTCAGGAAGAGTGCGAATATTATCCTGACGAATCCTGAGATGATAAATGCAGCTTTCTTGCCTAACCACAGTAAATATGGATTTGATTTTATATTTGCCAATCTGAATTATATCGTGATTGATGAATTGCATAGCTACAGAGGAGCATTTGGCGGGCATCTTGCCAATATTTTCCGGAGAATGAAACGAATCTGCGGATATTATCATTCCAATCCACAATTTTTATGCAGTTCAGCGACGATTGCAAATCCGGTGGAGCTGGCAGAGAAGATTTGTGGAATAACCCCGGGGCTGATCGAGCGAGATGGCTCACCGGCACCGGAAAAGGTATACAAGATCCTGCAGCCACCGGAGATAAAAGGAGCGAATGATAAAGTATATGGAAGATATTCGGCTTCAAGTGTGGTGAAAGAGCTGATCCCGAAGCTTGTGGAAAAGGGAGAACAGTTTCTTGTATTTACACATAGTCGAAGAGCGGTGGAAGTTATTTTAAAGGAATCGAGAGACCGGTTGGAAGACGCCGGATTTTTGGGAGAAAAGGGGCAGACGGACAAAATCGCCGGGTATCGTGGAGGTTATACTCCATTGGAGCGGCGTGAGATCGAGCGAAAGATGATGGCAGGAGAGCTGACAGGCCTGATCTGTACGAATGCACTGGAACTGGGAATTGATATTGGAAAACTGGATTGTACAGTGCTGGTAGGATATCCGGGGACAAGAGCTTCTTTCTGGCAGCAGACAGGACGGGCGGGAAGATGTGGCAGGAGGTGTGTCAATTATCTGATTTTGGAGAATCAGCCGTTCGATCAGTATATTGCAATTTCACCTGACTGGCTTTTTGAAGGCAGAAGTGAAAATGCAATCGTAGATCCGGACAATCTGCTGATCGAGCTTGCACATATACGTGCGGCAGCAGCGGAGATGCCACTGTCTCTGGATGATGTTGCGTTGTTCCCGGATTTGGGAGAGATCATCCCGGTTCTTTTAAATGCACAGGAACTGAAAAGTCTGGCGGGACGTTTTTCATGGGCAGGGCCGGCATTCCCTGCCGGAGATTACAGTCTCAGGAATATGGACAGGACGAGATACAAGCTGATCGTATATCCAAGTATGGAGCATCTGAGAAATGTGCAGGAGAAAAGGAAAGGCTCTCTTTTTAACGGAAAGGAAATTACTGAGATGGACGAGTCGCAGGCTTTTCATGAGCTGCACCCGGGAGCGGTGTATCTGCATGACGGTGAGCAGTATGAGGTGCTGAAGCTGGATCTGGTTTCAAGAACTGCACTGGCAGTACCATTTTATGGAAATTATTATACAGTTCCATCCGGCACAGAGGATACAAGAATTTTGCAGACCTTCCAAAAAGAAACTTTTAAAAGAATAAAGAAATGTTTTGGTGACATAAATGTAAATGAAGTGATTTCGATGTATAAGAAACTTCAGTTTCATAATCATCAGAATCTGGGCCATGTGTCGCTGACGAGGCCATTACAGAAAGATTACGATACAGAGAGTACCTGGATTGAAATCCCGGAGAATATTGTGGATACATACCAGAGGCTCCTTGTGCCAGATCAAAGAGGAGAACTTGTTCTGAATAATCATTTTGAGGGAATTTCCTATGCAATCAAGAATGCAGCTATGATGGTGACAATGACAGAAAAAGATGACATCGGAGTGATTCTTTCAAATAATGCGTTGATTCCCGGAGCAGAAAGAGGACGAAAGGTATCCTTATTTATTTATGATAAGTATGAAGGCGGTCTTGGTTATGCTGAGAAAATTTATGATCTGATGGAACAGATCATTTATCAGGCAATCGAGCAGGTTGAACATTGTCCGTGTAAGGACGGATGTCCGGTCTGCGTAGGAAATTATACACTGGATAAAAAGACAGTGCTGTGGGGGCTGAAGAATTTTATAGAAGAGAGTGAATCTCCGGTATCTATATCAAAGCAGTCAGAATTGTCAGAGATGAACAGACCGGGAATAAAGAAAGAATATTCATTTGAAATGCTGGAAGAAAAATGGGATGAGTTCTGTGAGAAGTTAAAAAGGAGCGGAGAATCGGGAGCTGCGTTTTTAAGTATGGTAAAGAAAGTCGAAGTAAAAGAGGAGCGTCTGATCCTGCAGGTTGAAAATTCATTTTATGAAGGGTGGCTGCAGGAATGGGAGAATCTGCGGGAAGTAGAGCGTCTGCTCCGTTCGTATGCGATCTGTCCGGCAGATATGAAGCTGGAGATTCAGTCAGAGACAGACTGGGAGCGGGTGAAAAAGATCCGTGGAAAATTAAATCGAAGGTATGGAAAAGATGAAATTTGAAGAAGAATGGAGTTTCCTGAATCCCTATCAGATGACAGCAGTTCTTGATGAGAGTCCGGCATGTGTTGTGAATGCAAATGTCGGAAGCGGAAAGACAACTGTTCTGATCGCAAAGATACTGTATTTATATCAGGTGAAGCAGATACAGCCGGAAGAAATGATTGTTCTGACTTTTACGAATAAAGCAGCAGATGAGATAAAAGAACGACTCATAGCAAAAGAAAAGTTTTTAAAAAAAGAAAAAAATGACGAAGAACCAAGGCTGGATGGATTTGGTACATTTCATAGTGTAGCTCTATGGATGCTGAGAGAAAAGCTGGAAGTTGAAAAAGCTGGATGGAGAAAAGATTTTACTGTCATGGCACCGGATGAAGAAGAAGATCTTGCATTAACTCTGACCGCAGAATATGGATTGAAAATAAAATATAAGAACCGCCTGAAGAAGCGGCTGGAGCAGGAATATCAATGGTATCTTGAAGGACGACCGATACCGAGATACAAAGATGATTTGTTCAAATTGTATCCAATAATTGAATCCGAAAAAAAGAAGCAGAATAAGATGACTTTTTCGGATTTGCTGCGTGTCAGTACACTTTTATTGAAAGAGCAGGATGCTTTTATCCCTAAGTGGATCATTGTCGATGAAGTGCAGGACAGTGATAAGATGCAGATGGAATTTCTGGAGGCTTTGAAAGGCAGGGAGACGAAGCTGTTTGCAGTAGGAGATCCGAATCAGGTGATTTATAGCTGGCGTGGGACAGGAGAGAATATGTTCTTTTTATTAAAGCACCGATTTGAGGCGAAAGAATATTCTCTCCCGGTGAATTACCGTTCTAATGCATTGATCCTGGGAGCGGCGAATCGTTTCCTTCAGTTTGGCAGTCAGATCCGGGCGAGCAGAGAAAAAGGTGAGAAGGTCAAAATTGTTAATTATTATGATCCTTTTCAGGAGGCAGAGGAACTTGCGTTGCGGATAAGAGAGCTAAAGGAGCAGGGACTGACATATCGGGAGATGGCGGTATTTTATCGGTTACAGCGTCAGGTGGATGTGCTTGCAAAAGTGTTTGAACGTCAGGGGATTCCATATGAAGTTTCCGTAAAAAAGAGCCTACATGATATTCCGGTATTGAACTGGTTTGTCAGAGTATTGAGATTCTGTGTAAATCCATTGGATGAGCAGTCCGGGATTGCAGCAGTCGCAGATAAAGAATTTGGCGAGTTTGGAATGACGCGGAAAAAGGCAGAAAAAATCATAAAAGAGAAAAAGCTGTCCGAGAGTCTGCTTTATGAACAGATGGCCGGATTTCAGGCATGGGTAGTGGATAACTTTGGGAAATTCATGAAAGAAGGTGAAAAAGAGCAGAAAATCTTTGAATATTTTCACTTAAAAGAGTTCCTGCGTCCTACGGTGGAGAGCTATACTGAAAATGTCAAAAAAATAAAGAGCTTTTTAAAGCAGTTATGTTCATATTGCGGTTCGATTGATTTCCGGGGGCATCTGAGGGAATTTCTGAATAGTTCAGAGCTTTATGGATTAAAGATGGAAGCAGGAGAAAAAGAAGTAGGAGCAGAAATGAATCCTGAAGACCGGAAAGATGCAGTACAGCTTATGACGCTGCATGCATCCAAAGGTCTGGAATTTGATACGGTCTTTCTGATTGGTGTGAATCCCGGTCTGATCCCGCTTCATTCAAAAAATTATGAACAGGAAGAAGAGGAACGACGGTTGTTTTTTGTGGGGATTACCCGTGCAAAGAACCGCTTGGAACTTTCCTGGTATACGAATCCGGGTGAACCGGGGATAGCGGGTGAGGAAAGCCGTTATCTGAAAATGATTCCGCAGGAGCTGTTGGAGGGAATGCCGGATGAAAAAGAAAGATGGGCTAACCTGCAGCAGTTAAAGAAGGAAGTTCAGGAAAAAGCTCAGGAAAAAGCTCAGGAAAAAGTTCAGGAAAAAGCTCAGGAAAAAGTTCAGGAAAAAGCTCAGAAAGAAGTTCAGGAAAAAGAGCAGAAAGAACTTCGGCAGGAAGTAAAACCGGAAGATCAACAGGAACAGGCTGACATGCGGGCTGGCATACAGGCGGTGGTGCAGGTAAGGCATCCGAAGTATGGTGTCGGAGTGTTAAGATCGGAAGATGATCTGATGGTTGAGGCAGAGTTTGACGGATACGGAGTGAAGCAGTTCCTGAAAGCATTTGGTGAAGTCGAGATAATAGGATGAGTGAAACACAAAGGAAGTGAGTAAAATGAATGAAACCACGCAACAAAATCGTTTATTTGACAATAAAAAACTAGCTGCACTTCTAATTCCACTGGCAGTAGATCAGCTCCTTAATTCATTTATGGGAACTGTGGATACACTGGTAGTCAGTAATCTTGGCTCAGCAGCGATTTCAGCAGTTTCACTGGTAGATTCGATCAATATCCTGATTGTTCAGGCTTTCTTTGCACTGGCATCAGGTGGAACAGTTGTGTGTTCCCATTACCTTGGATGTGGAAAAAAGGAGCATGCACAGGAGGCAGCAAGACAGTTGGTTTTCATTACGTTCGTATTGTCGGCGGTGATTGCTGGAATGTGTCTTTTATTCAATGGTCCGATGTTGGCACTGATCTTTGGAAAAGTAGAGAGTGCGGTTATGGTGAATGCCAAAAAGTATTTTTTCTTTTCTGCAATCTCGTATCCATTTATCGCATTATATGATGATGGATCGTGCATCCTGAGGGCACAGGAGAACAGTCGTTTGCCGATGCTGATCTCGGTTATTTCAAATATCCTGAATATTATTCTGAATCTGTTATTTGTATGGGTGTTCCATTGGGGTGTTGCAGGTTCGGCAACTGCAACGATGCTGGCACGTATGTTCAGTATGGTTACAGTGCTGGTAAAACTGAGGAATCCACAGTTGGAGATCCAGTTGAGAAAGTATTTTACCATCCGGCCTGACTGGGATGAGATTAAAAGAATCCTGAGGATTGGTGTGCCGTCGGGGGTGGAGAACAGTATGTTCCAGTTTGGAAAGCTTGCGATTCAGTCGACTGTATCGCTGATGGGAACTGCGGCTATCGCTGCACAGGGAATGGCGAGTATCATTGAAAATTTGAACGGAATTATGGGAATCGGAATAGGAATCGGTCTTATGACCGTTGTGGGGGAAACTCTTGGAGCAGGAAGAAAGGAGGAGGCCGTTTATTATGTAAAGAAATTATGTATTGTTTCCGAAGTAGTGATCATTGCATCCTGTCTGCTTTTGTATGCTTTAGTTCGTCCGATTACCTATTTTGGAGGTATGGAGCCTGAAAGTGCAAAAATGTGTATTTTTATGGTAACGTGCATAACCATTGTAAAGCCATTGATCTGGGTCATGGCTTTTGTTCCGGCATATGGATTCAGGGCAGCCGGGGATGTGAAGTTTACAATGACAGTTTCAATGCTTACGATGTGGTTATGCCGGGTGACACTCTCTATTGTTCTTGCCAGAGTCTTTGGCTTTGGACCAATCGCAGTATGGATCGGTATGTTCAGTGACTGGGCATTGAGAGGAGTGATCTTTACGATCCGGTCCAGAAATCGTAAATGGCTGAATCATCATGTGATTTAAAAGCAATTATAAAGCCTTAATCACAGATCCAGCCATTGAGTCAGATTGTTTGCAAAAGATCGAGCAGACGCTGGTTCTCTTCCGGCATCTGAATACAGAACCGTACATATTCACCCTCCAGGCACTGGAAAGAAGAGCAGTCCCGGATCATAAGTCCCTTTTGAATGCAACGTTCAAATACATCGAAAGAGGTAACCCCGTCTTTCAGAATCTTTACCAGCAGGAAGTTGGCATAGGCCGGATAGATTTTGAAAGTCGGGAGTTTTTTTATGGTTTCGTACATCTTCTGACGTTCGGAAAGAATCAGGTTTCGGGTCTGCTGATAATAGTCGTGATCCTGAAAAAGCATTTCTCCGGCGAAAGCACCGAGGCTGTTCAGTGACCATGGAATCTGTTTTTCACGCATGGTCTTCAGAAATTCACTGTTCCCGGTGATTCCATATCCGAACCGCATTCCCGGGGCGGCATAGAATTTGGAAACTCCCCGGAGTACCATCAGATTGGAAAATTGCTTCGTAAGAGGAACAGCAGTAATTGCTGAAATATCCGGTGCAAATTCAACATAAGTTTCATCTATCATTACAAAGATATTTTTCCGTTTACAAAATGCAAGTAATTCTTTTAATTCATCCCGAAAAATAGCGGAAGAAGTCGGGTTATTTGGATTGCAGATAATGAGAAAATCATATCCATCCGAGAGAGTATGGAAAAGATCCTCCAGATCTGGTCTGAAGTCAGAAGTCTCCTGCAAATGGTAATAATCCTGAGTACTTCCGGAAAAGGTGAGTTCTCTGGAATATTCTGAATAAGTAGGACCGAGAATCAGAGTATGCTTTGGGGCACGAGCTTCGATCAGCAAAGCAATCAGTTCACTGGAGCCATTTCCCGGAAGAATATAATCGGCAGGAACATCACAATAATTAGAAAGAACATTACGCAGAGACAGATACTCGCGGTCAGGATAACTGGAAAATAAATCTGCATGGGTGGCGACCGCTTCTTTTACAGAGGCAGGAAGTCCAAGCGGATTTACATTTCCGGCAAAGTTGACGATAGCTTCTTTTTTTATATGGTAACAGGCACTGATCTTTTCAATGTCACTTCCGTGAAATACGGGGTTGGTTGTCTGATTATTCATGATTTATGCTCCTAAAAATTATTTTGTCTCAAATAAAATACCAAGGGTATTTGGACCGCAGTGGCTTGAAATCGTACAACAGGCAGTTGTCACATGGATCTCAGCGAAGTCTTTTTCAGCTTTGAGGGCTTCTTTTACAAGATGGATATATTCTGCAGCAATTCCCGAATGTGTAATGAAGATAAAAGACGGATCGATATCTGGATGTGCGGCCAGTTGATCTTTTACATATTTTACGAGAACCTTATCCAGTGAACCCCGATATTTTTTACCGACTTTCATACTGCCGTCGGCATTATTTACCTCAATACACGGCTTTAACTTTAGTACGTTGGCACCCAGTGCAGCTACGGAGGAGCAACGCCCGCCGGCATGAAGAAAAGTAAGGGTATCCAGAATAAAGCTGGCATGACACTTCTCTGTACGCTGTCGGAGAACATCGGCGATTGCATCAGCGGACATTCCCTGACGGATCATTTCTCCGGCATCACGGACAAGGAGTCCTGTTCCGCTGGAAAGAGAGCAACTGTCAATGACATGGACATGTCCGAGTTCTTCAGCCGCAATACAGCAATTCTGATAGGCACTGGAGAGGGAACTGCCGAGATTGATATGAATGACTTCGTAACCGGCTCTGACCCATGGCTCAAAATGGTCAATATATTCTGCAACGTTTACAGCAGCCGTCTTGGGAAGAATCTTTTCATCATAATATTTCTGGAAAATCTCTTCCGGAGTGATGTCGATGCCGTCCTTATAGTCATGACCGTCCAGGATGATATGGAGCGGAAAGTAATGCACATGGTAACGCTCTTTTAACTCGGTATCAAGATCACAGGTACTATCAGCACTTAAGATGATTTTTGCAGATTCCTTTTCCATTCTATTTTCCTCCGTAAATCTGATTTTCTTAAATTATAACACTAATTTCCGGTCAATGACAAGGTGGCTGGGACTTTACATTGTTGAAGAAGTTGGATAGAATAAAATGATGTTGGGGTCAAAAGCCCCCAACAATGATGCCAACGGATTGTTTCGTGCT